>Ga0115004_10002037_pt1 | contig 16724 bp, 16 predicted proteins | sample ArcticOcean_MG_C_10_FD_88737 | JGI IMG/M metagenome (GOLD analysis project Ga0115004, IMG submission 88737) | Marine microbial communities from western Arctic Ocean - ArcticOcean_MG_CB11_90 | ecosystem: Environmental > Aquatic > Marine > Oceanic | place: Arctic Ocean: Canada Basin | collected...
AGATTCAATATGAATGAGATTAATGAATGGTTATCAAAATTTAGAAATTTTAAATTATAATAATCTGTGATTTAAACACATCAAACCTTTAAATCGACAAAGCATATGATTCGTTATTGGCAATGCGTTAAATCGATTAAAAACACATTAAAATCAACTACTATATATCATTATGTAGACAAAATAAGAACACCTAAAAAGTGTTCTTATTTTTTGTCCAAAATTATAATTATCTACTTCTTATTCTCTTTTTCTATTTCTTTACTAAAACTATTTTGGAGATTAATTATTGTGTCAATTTTAGTATTATACTTTATTTCAAAATCTTCAATATATAATTTTAGTGAATCATTTATTACTTCATATAATTTATTATTTGTGAAGTAAGACACCAACTTAATATTTGATAATAATTGTGGATTAATTAATGTTGTGAATCGTTGTAAATCTACTTTTTGTTCCTTTTCCATTTTATTTGTTTTTTAGTTAATAATCTTTAAATCTAATTAGGGAAGATTGAGTAAACACATTCTTAAATAAATGTGGAAGTTTATATAATGTTTTATATTTTTAATTTTAAAGAAAATAAATCATCCCCAACAGAATGAAGGATAATATATTAGTAATAAGAAGTATGAATGATTATGTGGATAGTGATATTACAGATAATCATTTTAAGAATAGTGTTGTTGTTTATTGTAGAGTTTCAACAATCGGTCAGATTAAAGGAACTTCTTTAGATTCTCAACAGAATAAAGGAATTGAGTTTTTTGAAAAATCTAACATTAAGTTTAAAAATATTTTAGTGTTTAGAGATGAAGGGAAAAGTGGTGATGATTATGATAATTCTAATGTTGATTCAATAGTAATTAGAGATTTATTAAATGTTATTATATCCAAAATTGAACAAAATTTAGTTAAACATTTTTGGGTTATTGATAGTGATAGATTAAGTAGAAGTACAGAATTATCTTCCATTATTTATAAAACTTTTGGTGACAATGATTGTAATTATTACATACTTAATGAGAGGAAAGATGTTAATTCTTTAAGTGGAGGATTGGTATTAAAAATCTTAACAGTATTTGATGAATATGAAAATCATAAAAGGTTTCAAAAATCAACTTTGGGTAAAATTGAACATTTAAAAAAGAATAAATGGTACGGTGGAAATTACCCTTATGGATTCATTAAAGGAAAAGGGAAAGGGGAAATATTAATTGATAAATCAAAATCAAAATATGTCAAAAAAATATTTGAATTATTTAATGAAGGATGTTCTATAAAAGAGTTGATTAAATACTTAAATAAAGAAAAAGTTTTACCACCAAAATCTATTAAAAAGGTTTGGAATGAAGGAACATTAAGAAATATATTAAGGAGTGAATTATATATTGGTAAAAATACTGTTACCCAAAAATTACTTAAAAATAGAAGTAGAGAATATTGTATTGAAAAGAATAAAGTAGTTACAATTAATCAAACATTTCCTAAAATCATTAAAAACCAAAAGTTATTTGATGAAGTTCAAATCAAAATGAACAATTTGGTTAAAAATAGTAATGCAGATAGGAGAATAAAAAATAATTATCTACTTAAAGGTTTAGTGTTTTGTGGTAATTGTGGAAGTAGTATGAAAATTAATGTAAATAAGAATAAAGATTGGAAAGTTTATTGTTGTAGTTATATAGAAAAGAAATGGAAAGATATTAGTGATTCAATCCCAAAGTGTGGAAAATCATTTAGTAAACAGATTCATATTGGTGTGGTTGAAGATTTAGTTTGGAATGAGGTTTTAGACACATTTAAAAACAGTTATATTATTAAAGAACGATTCAAAAATGAAACACTCCCAAACAAATTAAAGAATAGAGAACAACCATTAAATCAAATAAAAACCTATAATAAATCAATATCTAACTATTTTGAGAAGATTGAAAAATTAAATAATAGTAAGATTGAATTATTTAGAGAAAAACTTACACTAAAATTATCTATATCTGAATATGAAAGTTTAGAAAGTAGTGTTGATGAGGAAATTGAATTTTGTCAAAATAAAATTATAGAAAAGGAAAAAGAAATTGAAATTACTAATAATGGAATTGTTTGGTATGATTGGTTGGAAGATTTTGATAATCAATATAACACAATAAAATCCTATAAAACATTTGAAGAAAAAAGAGAATTCATCCACAAATTTGTAGATAAGATTAATGTTTATTGGGATAATATTTCAAACACACACAAATTGGTTGTCACATTTAAATTAAAGATTGTAAAGGATAAAAGAATTAATAAAGAAAAGTATATGTTTAAAGTAGTAAATGGACAGAATGAAAGTGTGATTGATGATATTAATTCAACCAAACACAACAAACTACTAAAACAGAAATCTAATCTAAAAGTTGGGTACCAAATCACTCAACAGTAACACTTTTAGCAAGGTTACGAGGTTGATCTATATTACATTCTCGCATAACAGCGATATGATAAGAAATGAGTTGTAGTGGTATCGAAGTCACTAACGGACTCAATCGTTCATCTACATATGGAACTTCAATTACATGATCTGCAATCTTACTAATCACGGTGTCACCTTGTGTAACAACAGCAATAATTTTTCCTTCTCTAGCTTTAATTTCTTGAATATTACTGACCACCTTTTCGTAGTGCTCGGTTTTTGTAGCGACTACAACCGTTGGCATCTCCTCGTCTATTAAAGCAATAGGACCGTGTTTCATTTCTGCAGCAGGGTAACCTTCTGCGTGTATATAAGAGATTTCCTTTAGTTTAAGTGCTCCCTCTAAGGCTACGGGGAAATTAATTCCTCTTCCTAGAAACAAGCAATTAGGAACGTCTTTATATACACTAGCAATGTATTTTGCTTGTGCATCCACTTTTAACGTTTCAGCAACTTTGTCTGGCATTCCATCAAGCTCATTTATCAAGTGGCGGAATTTAGACTCTGTAATAGTTCCCTTTTTCCTCGCCAATGTTAAGGCTATAAGTGTAAATATAGTTACTTGTGCAGTAAATGCTTTGGTAGAAGCTACACCTATTTCTGGACCTGCATGTGTATAAGCTCCAGCATGTGCTTCTCTTGCAATACTAGATCCTACTACGTTACATACCCCAAATATTGTAGCTCCTTTTTCCTTCGCTAATTTTATTGCCGAAAGCGTATCGGCAGTTTCACCAGATTGAGAAACGGCAATGACTATATCGCGCTCCGTAATAATAGGATTTCGGTATCTAAATTCCGAAGCGTATTCTACTTCAACAGGAATTCTTGCTAAGTCTTCAATTAGGTATTCTGCCACTAAACCAGCGTGCCACGAAGTACCACAAGCCACAATTATAATACGATCGGCGCTAAGGAATTTATTTTTAAACTCATTAAATCCACCTAATTGTATCGTACCTTCATTAACTAATAATCGACCTCTAAGCGTGTCGAAAATAGACTTAGGTTGCTCGTTAATTTCTTTTAACATAAAGTGATCGTAACCACCTTTTTCTATAGACTCTAATTCTATCTCTAACTCCTGTAAGTAAGGAGTTTTTATTTCGTTAGTTATACTTTTTAACTCCATCCCATTAGACAGCGATAAAATAGCTAACTCTTCTTCTTCTAAATAAACAGCTTGTTTGGTGTACTCTATAAAAGGAGTGGCATCAGAGGCGATATAATATTCACCTTCGCCAATACCAATAACTAAAGGACTTCCTTTTTTAGCGACTACAATTTGATCGTGATTACCCTCTTCTATTACAGCAATTGCGTATGCTCCAACTACCTGATTTAAGGCAATTCTTACTGCTTCTGCAAGCGCTACTTTTTCGCTCAACAAAATATCCTCTATTAGGTTTACTAAAACCTCTGTATCTGTATCGCTCTTAAATGTAAAGCCACGTCCTTGTAAACTCTCTTTTATGGATGCGTAATTCTCTATAATACCATTGTGAATAATGGCAATTTTTTTTGATTGAGAATAATGTGGGTGTGAGTTTTCGTCGCTAGGAACTCCGTGGGTAGCCCAGCGGGTATGACCTATTCCAAGTGTAGCTTTAGGTGTTGGAGTAGGCATAATACCTTCCATGTTAACAACCTTTCCTTGTTTCTTATAGATATCTATTCCATTACCGTTTAGTAAGGCAACGCCAGCGCTATCGTAGCCACGGTATTCTAAGCGTTTTAAGCCTTTTACTAATATTGGATAAGCTTCTTTAGGGCCTAAGTATCCTACAATACCACACATACTTAATTTGTTTTAGGAATTTTATTGAATTGTAATATATGTATTATTGTTTAGATACAAATAGCTTGAGCCTAATTGGATTTTCTGTTCCATTAGAGAGTAGTACTCTTTCTGGATTTAAAACAGATGAGGGTACATACAACGCCAATTTGTTTGTGTAGCCTTCTGCAATAACTTTATGTATATAACGAGCTATGTTAAAAGTGTAAGTCTGGTCTAGTACATTCGAATTACCATCAAAATAGCTTGCACCTTGAATGTTTTGATCTTCTGTTAAGACCTCTAATTTACCTTCGCTATTTACTGCGGCTAATCCTAGTTTACTTGGGATTGTGAAGACGCTGTCGTTCTCAGAAAAGAAATAAGGGAATGTAAGCTCTGCTTTATGAATCACATAATTAGAGTCTTTTAAGCTCTCTAAGGACGGTAATGTAATATAGGTTCTTAATCCTGCACCACCTTGTACGTAGGCTACATCAATATTGTCCTCTAATAATAAGCTCTCTATGTTTGTTGACGAATAGTCGTGAGACCAACGTGTCATTTTATCGGCATTACTATTAATCTGAAAGTCGTAATTCAACGAATCTGACTCTGTATTGTGGTAATACAAAGTTATTTTACTTTGTGTGTCTAGTAAATCTAATTCAAGTAGTAAGCCACCAGTATTTACTTGTTCGCAAGAAATATAAAGACCATTAAAAATCTCTTGAAAAGCTGTATTGTCTACAAAATTCTCTGGGTTTGCATCTAAAAAAGATTGTGCCAAATCGTTTGTAAGCGCTAAGCTTATCGTAGTATTTGTTTTAGGCTCTGCGTTATACGGAAGCGAAGCCAAATTAATATTGTCTGTTTCAAAATTCTGACTCGAGTAAAAAGTAATGGTACTATCCTCTCCTAAGCTGTCTGTAGCAGAAGTTACAATTTGCTCTAACATTTCTTGAACGTTAATATTTAAGGTAGAAGTTGTGTCGCCATAGTAACTCTCTAATTTTAGAGTCAGAATCATTGAATCCGCAACAGCATCATCACCAAAAACAACATCCGAAGAGGGTGTTCTAAACTCGGTGTAAATGGCAGCGTCGCTACCACCAAAGTCAGCTTCGTTTATAGAACCTAAAAAGGAAGTAGAGGTGTTTAAACTCGATAAAGAATCTTCTTTGTGAATACTTGCCTTAATTTCTAAGGTGTCGAAAGACAACATTATCATGTCGTCCAAGGCAATAAGTTGAGATCCTAGTTCATTCCAGTCCTTTTTACAGGCCGAAAATAGGGAGACTACAACTACAATAGTTGAGATACGAAAAATGGACTTTAGCATAAATTAATCCTCAAATAAACTTTCATAAAATGGCTTGTATTGCTCTTTGTATTCGCTGTCAGCAAATTCTAAAGTTGGCAATTTTGCAGACTTAATCATTTTGTTCAAGTCAGCGTCAAGCTCCGAACTACCCTTAACAACGGCGTCAGAATATTTTATTGCAGTTTCAATAAGTTTCTTATTGTCTGCAGCATCAAATCCAGCAACATCCTCATCAGAGAATCCATCAAATTTCATTTTATCTGCAAGACCTTCGTTTAAAGTACCTTCAAAAGAGTGGTCGTAGAAAGAGAATACAACTTTCGTTTTTTCGAAAATCGGATCATCGTGGTAGAACTTCTTTAAGTACATCGGTAAGAAACTTGCCATCCATCCATTACAGTGAATTACATCTGGAGACCAACCTAGTTTTTTTACAGATTCTATTACACCACGACAGAAGAATAAAGCTCTCTCGTCGTTGTCTTCATAGAATTTCTCTTTTTTGTCTACCGTAGTAAACTTGCGCTTAAAGTACTCATCGTTGTCTATAAAGTACACTTGCATTCTCGCTTGAGGAATAGAAGCTACCTTGATAATTAAAGGTTGATCGATATCGTTTACAATCAAATTCATCCCCGAAAGGCGAATTACTTCGTGTAATTGATGCCTTCTTTCGTTAATAGATCCAAAACGTGGCATAAACAAACGGACTTCAATTCCCGATTCGTTCATCGCTTGAGGTAAAAAGCGAGCTGTTTTAGAGAGATCGTTTGCAGGTAAATACGGAGTAATTTCCTGGGAAACGTATAATATTCTTTTCTTAGCCATAATGCTAGTTTCTTTAAACTTGAAATAAGAGGGCGAAAATACAAAATTTTCTGCACTTTATTAAGTTTTTACTTAGCTTTGACGCCACATTTTACTGAATATTAAGGCAAATGAGAATCGTTTCTACTTTAAAAGAGCTTGCTCAATTACTGAGTGAGTGCACAAAAAACAAAAGCTTGGGCTTAATACCTACCATGGGTGCGCTTCATACTGGGCATATAGCTTTGGTTAAAAAAGCCATCGATGAGAACGATTTATCTATTTGTTCCATTTTTGTGAACCCCACGCAGTTTAATAATCCATCGGATTTGGAAAAATACCCCAATCCTTTGGAAAAGGACTTATTCCTACTTGAGCAAGTTGGTTGTGATTTTGTTTTTACACCTACAAAAGAAGAGGTGTATCCAGAAGGCTTCGTTTCTAAAGACTTTGTTTTTGGAACACTCGATAAGGGTATGGAAGGCGCAAATAGACCTGGGCACTTTAAGGGTGTTGCCATGGTAGTTTCAAGGTTGTTTGAGCTTATAAAACCTCAAAAAGCCTATTTTGGAGAAAAAGATTTTCAGCAGTTGGCTATTATTCAATCTATGGTAAAGCAGGCTCCATTCCCAGTAGAAATCGTGCCTTGTAGCATTGTTAGAGAAGCAAGTGGTTTGGCTATGAGTTCTAGAAATATGCGCTTAAATAAGCTTCAACTAACTGCAGCTCCGCGTGTTTACCAAAGATTATTCAAAGCGTCTAAAATGTGTTCCTCACATTCGATATTTGAAATTAAAACGTGGTTGAAAAATGAATTTAAAAATGATGTAGATTTGGATTTAGAATATTTTGAAATCTCCAATCCTACTACTCTGCAAGCCACAACTAATTGGAGCGAGAGCGGTAGACATATTGCTTGTATAGCGGTGTTTGCTGGAGAGATTCGTTTAATCGATAACATCATGTTGGAAATTAATTAAAATGAGTAATTTTGCCCCCATGAATATAGAAGTAGTAAAATCTAAAATTCACAGAGTAAAAATTACTCAAGCGGATTTGAATTATATCGGCAGTATCACCATTGATGAAGATTTAATGGACGCCTCGAATATTATTGAAGGCGAAAAGGTGCAAATTGTGAATATAAATAATGGCGAAAGACTAGAGACTTACGCTATTAAAGGCGCTAGAGGAAAAGGCGAAATTTGTATGAATGGACCTGCTGCTCGCAGAGTTCAACCAGGCGATATCGTAATTATTATTACCTATGCTAGCATGCCTTTTGAAGAAGCGAAGTTATTTAAGCCAACGCTTATTTTTCCGAACGAGGAAACAAATACCCTAAACTAAATGAAGGACAAACTGCTTTCCATACTCAAGTATCTTTTCTTTTTAGGAATTGGTATCGCTATTTTGTATGCGGTATTTAAAGATAAGGATCTTGAAAAAATGCTCGCAGATTTACAAAACGCGGAGTATAAGTGGTTAGTGTTTTCAATGGTGTTTGGCTATGCTGCCTATCTTTTTAGAGGCTTAAGGTGGTTACTTCTTTTAGAAGCCATGAATTATAAGACTACCGCTAATCATGCTACCCAAGCTATTGCTGCTGGTTATTTTGCCAATCTTATTTTTCCTAGAGCAGGAGAAGTAGTGCGTTGTACGAGTCTTTATAAGGTTACAGGAATTCCTGTAAATAAACTATTTGGGACAATCCTTTTAGAGCGTACTATAGACATGGTTTTATTACTGACTTGTATTTGTTTGAGCTTTTTATTGAAGTTTCAAGCACTAAGTTCTTTTTTCGGAACTGTATTTAGTAGTGCACCATCAGGAGAAATAAGCACCGGGAAACTTATTTTTATCGCAATAGTAATAGCTGTACCAGTAGCGATTTATCTTTTCAGAGAACGGCTACAAAAATCGAGTCTTTACCAAAAAGTAATCGGTTTGGCTAGGGGTGTAAAAGAAGGTTTTCAAACGGCTTTTCACATGAAACAAAAAGGCTTGTTTGCGGTATATACCTTATTAATATGGATCATGTATTTACTCATGACCTATATCTGTTTCTTTAGCATTCCAGAAACAGCGCATCTAACTTTAGCCGATGGTTTATACATAACCGTAATTGGTGGCTTAGGAATGATAGTTCCTGTGCAAGGAGGTTTAGGGCCATATCACGCAGCTGTAACATTAGGAATTGTAAGCATTGGACTTACGGAGACTACAGGAGCTACCTTAGCGGTATTGATCCACTCAGCACAAACAATAATGATTCTCATCACAGGAATTATTGCGGCAATTGTTTTATCTTTCGCTAAAAGAAAAGCAAGCCACAATGAGTCAATGGAACAAGCTTCAAGCTAAGGTTTACACCACAGATACTTTACAATCTCAAATAGCAGAATGGCGTAAAGACAATCAAAAAATTGTTTTTACCAATGGCTGTTTCGACCTTTTACATTTAGGTCATGTAGACTACCTAGCAAAAGCCAGAGATTTAGGCGATAAACTCATTATTGGTTTAAATACCGATACATCCGTTTCCAGAATAAAAGGACCTTCTAGACCTATAAAAGATCAAAAAAGTAGAGCTACCATCTTAGCAGCTATGCAGTTTGTAGATGCCGTAATTTTCTTTGACGAAGAAACTCCTATAGATTTAATTACTTGGGTAAAACCCGATGTTTTAGTGAAAGGTGGCGACTATACCTTAGAGGGAATTGTAGGCCACGAAATCGTGTTAGAAAAAGGTGGCGAAGTAAAAACCATTCCTTTTGTAGAAGGCTATTCAAGCTCAAAATTAATTGAAAAAATCACACAGAAATAGATGGCTAAAGTAAAAGTTAAAACAGCATATTTCTGTCAGAGTTGTGGTGCACAACACCCCAAATGGCAAGGACAGTGTACTATTTGTAAAGAATGGAATACCGTTGTTGAGGAGGTGATTCAAAAAGAAGCCGTAAAAATTTGGGCGAAATCGGACTCTAAACAGAAAGTAAAAGCACTCAAAGTAGCCGATATTTCTATTGAAAAAGAACAGCGAATTCCTACTTATAATCAGGAGCTCGATAGAGTTTTAGGTGGGGGAATTGTTCCTGGAGCTATTATTCTTTTAGGTGGTGAGCCCGGAATAGGGAAGTCTACTTTAATGCTTCAATTGGCATTGAGCTTAAAGAACTGTAAAACACTTTACGTTTCTGGAGAAGAGAGCGATAAGCAAATAAAAATGCGTGCAGAACGCTTAGGCGAAGGAGATTCTGATTGTTATATCCTTACCGAAACGGCTACTCAAAACATATTTACCCATATAAACGCCATTGAGCCCGACTTGGTGGTTATAGATTCTATACAGACCCTACACACTCAAGCGATAGAGTCTTCTCCAGGTTCCATTTCTCAAATTAGAGAAACGGCAGCAGAGCTTTTGCGTTTTGCAAAAGAAACCGAAACACCTGTTATTTTAATTGGGCATATTACCAAAGACGGAAACATTGCTGGGCCCAAAGTATTGGAGCATATGGTAGATGTTGTACTTCAATTTGAAGGGGATAGAAATCATATTTATAGAATTTTAAGAGCCCAAAAAAATCGTTTTGGTTCTACAGCAGAACTCGGTATTTACGAGATGGTAAGTACGGGTTTAAAAGAAGTACACAACCCATCAGAAATATTAATTTCTCAGAAGGATGAAGCACTCAGTGGTTCAGCTATTTCGGCAACTATAGAGGGTATGCGTCCTATGTTAATTGAGGTTCAGGCATTAGTGAGCACGGCAGTGTATGGTACTCCACAGCGTTCTGCTACAGGCTTCGACTTGCGTAGATTGAATATGTTACTAGCTGTTTTAGAAAAAAGATGTGGCTTTAGATTGGGTTCTCAAGATGTGTTTTTAAATATTACTGGGGGTATAAAAGTAGCCGATCCTTCGATAGATTTATGTGTGGTAGCTGCTATTTTATCATCTAACGAAGATGTGGCTATTTCAGATAAAATCTGTTTTGCAGGAGAGGTAGGTTTGTCTGGAGAAATTCGACCCGCTAATAGGATTGAGCAACGTATTTTAGAAGCTGAAAAATTAGGCTTCGATCAGATATTTATCTCTCGTTACAACAAAGTAGAAAAAGGAAAGTTTGCTATTAAAGTGATGGAGTTCGGAAAGGTAGAAGAGATTTATCAGACGCTTTTTAATTAGGAGTTTGAGTCAAAACTAGTATTATGTCTTTGGTATTGTTGATGATGGTTTTATCTCTTCTTTGAATTCTTTAATATCTTCATATCCATCAATACCAAGTAGTTCGGTGGTGTGAATTAAATTAATTTTATTGTTTTTGTACATATTTATTAAGAATGGTTTAATAGATCTAAGTTGATGTTCATACATTCTTTGAAATTGAAGTTTTAAAAAATCACCATCTTTGAACGTTATTATTAACCAGTTTTCAGTTCCATTTTTTCTGTTAGGACCGAAATTAAAACCACCCGACATTTCACTGTAATATGAATGAAGTTTAAATTCTAGTTTAGCAATTTCTGAAATATTTATTTTCTCTCCTTTGATTGATAAACAATTTTCAGAAAAAACCAATTGCCCTTTTAGTAATTTATTTTGCTTAATGATTTTTCCATAATTTATTATTCCCCAAACTACAGGAATAACATAAAAGGTTAAGAATATTATAGGAACGACAATTGAGTTTACTGATTCTGGGATTGAAATTGTTGTTTGGAGTACTATGAATATTATAAAAGTAGGTAAACCAAAAAGGTATACAACCTTATTCATGCTTAGCCATTTAGTCAGCTTTGGTTCGTATAGGTTAAATTTTATTTCCATTCCCAATTTAATTCGTCAATAATTTCAAGTCCTATTGCCTTGAATTCAGTTCTTATTATTTCTAAGCTGTCAATTTCTCTCTTAGGAATCATCAAAAACATCCCTGTAGATATTTTCAAAAAGAAATGGTTTTTAGTTTCACTAATTCCTTCAATTTCTTTCAGTTTTATTTTCCCTTCTCCAGTTTTATCTTTTGTGTAGATGTGGTCTTTGGTAAATTCTAGTTTTTCAATTTCTCCAAATCGTTTTTGGTATTTCTCATCACTTAATTTTTTGTAGTGTTTTTTTAATCTCCAATTGAAATATTTAGGAAAAAATAGCCCGCAGATTAGTGTAGAGAATCCGCAATAAACAGTCAATTCGAAATTGTTCTGAAAATAAAATAAAAGTCCAAAAATTAATGAAAACGTAGTTAGAAGAATCCAACTGATTTTCTTTTTTTTCATTATTCGTTTCGATTTAGATGCAGCAAAAAGCTGAAATTCTAAAAAGTCATTTTCTTCTATTTTGTACTCAAATTTCATTTGTTGTAATTGTGTTGAATATTTAGATAAACATGTATTACGTTTATATCGATTATCTAATTGGTTCATCCCTTTTTCTTACTCCGATAAATGTACAAATATTTCAAACACAAATTATCAAATAAAACTACTCCCTCATCCTAAACCCTATTTGCACTCCAGCAATAAGCGTAATAAATCCAATAACCACAAAAGCTGCTTGTAGTCCGTATACATCTGCAATTATACCCGCGCTTAAAGCACCAATGGCATAGCCTAAATCTCTCCACAAACGGTAAACCCCAATACATTCTGCTCTTTGTTCGGGATGTGTATAATCTGCTATTGCAGCTAAAAAGACTGGGTAAACCAAAGCAGTTCCAATTCCTAATAATACAGCAGCTATAAAAATGGTTTGGTAGCTTATAGAGTTTGCAATCATAAAAATTCCAATTGCTTGAATAAGCATTCCCAACACGAGCAGTATTTTTTTAGAATATTTGTCTCCAAGAGCTCCGGTAAATAGTTGCCCTAATCCCCAAATAGTTGGGTAAACAGCAGCAAGTATACCAATCTCAGTAATACTAAAAGAAAGAGAGTACAGGAAAATAGGAAGTAATCCCCACATCATCCCATCGTTTAGGTTGTTTGCTAATCCAGCGAGCGTAATACTCGATAGGTTTGGATTAGAGAAAGTAGTTTCCTTAAAGACACTTTTTAGCTTAGGTACTGTACTGGTTTGACTTTCTAACTTCGCAAAGGAACGCGTGTCTTTTACGAATAATATAGAGGTACTGAGACCTAAAAAAACTAATGTAAAAGCAATGTAAAATGGGTAGGGATGAAGTCCGTATTCGCTGGCTATAAATGCACTTAAAAAAGCCATTATACCCACAGCTAAATAACCTGCAGATTCATTTATTCCCATGGCAAGACCTCTATTTTTAGGTCCTACTAAATCAATTTTCATGATGATGGTACTCGACCAAGCTAATCCTTGGTTGATACCCAAAAATACATTTGCCCATAAAACCCAAGTCCAACTTTGTGCATAAAACAATAGGAAAGGAACAGGGATTGCAAACATCCAACCTGCTATTAAAAGAGATTTTCTTCCATAGCGGTTTGCCAGCCTTCCCATTAAATAATTGGTTAGGGCTTTGCTAATTCCAAAGACAATTATAAAACTAAGAATGGCTGTTTTCACAGCCATTCCAAATTCTACTTCTGCTATTTGTGGGAGTATAGAGCGCTCTAAGCCCACCATTCCTCCTACAAAAGCATTTACCAATACCAACAGTAAAAACTGTGGTAGGTTTTCCTTTAAACCTAGTATTTTAGTTGAGTTTTCTTTCAAGTTTACTCACACTTTTTTTTGCAGCAAAAATGTAAATTGTCGTAGGCTATTGGATCTGCTAGAACAGAATCTGCAGAATAACCTAGGTCGCTAATAAGGTTTCTAATATGAGCTGCAGATGTTCTGTCGTTGCGGTAACGAACGGTTAGTACTCCAGTTTCCACATCCATTTCTGCGTATTTAAGGCCTTTCTCAAAAACTAAATTTTTATCGATAATAAGTTCCTTACACATATCGCAAACGGCAGAGGTTTGAATCTCTACGGTTTCAACTTTTTTGGTTTTATTTTGTGCCATTGTAGATGTTGAAAGTACTACGGCTAATATCCATGCTAAATTTTTCATGTTGTTTTTTTTAATCGTTAAATTTTACTCTAATCCCCGAATACACTTTTCTTCCCATTACAGGACCCCAAATCATAGCGGCGTCAAAGTCTTCTGAGAATGGATTGTCTACACTTCTAATTGGGTTTTTCTGTGTATAGTTTAAGGCATTTTCAATTCCTATATACCAGTCAAACTTTTTAAATCTGCGCGTAAATTGACCAGACAATAAATTGAAATTTGGCGACCATGCTTCTTCAATTTCTCCTTTAGCAGGTATTCTACTTGGGCCTATATTTTGTAGGGTTACGTTAATATCCCACTTATTCTGCCATGCAGAATACGCTACCTGAGCTAGTGATCGGTATTTTGCAACAAAGGGCATATAGTCGGCTCCTTGGTTTCCTGTATAGGTTGTTTTTGTCTCGTTCCACTTTTGAGCGAATTTCAATTCCAATCCTTCTACTGGTTCTATTGAAGCATCAATTTGTAAACTGGTAGAATACGATTCTCCCTCTAAATTATAAATCCTAATCTTGTCTCCCTGTTCTATGTCTACTACCACTTGATTGTTAAAGTCTGTTTGGTATAGATCGAGATTAAAAGTAGTTTCCTTATTTAGAATTGAGAAGCAATAGGTGAAATTAAACCCGTAATTCCAGGCAACTTCAGCATCTAAGTTTTCATAGGCACCCATTTCTAAAGTTCTTGCGCTAAAGAAGTACGAAATATTTTCTGCCAGTACATTTGCCTGCCTATGTGCTTTTCCTGCCGAAGCTCTAATAACCATTGTTTCAATAGGGTTAAAACGTAAGTGCAAACGTGGACTGTACCACATGCCCCATATTTTGGAATGATCGGCACGGATTCCTAAAATACTCGAAAAGCGTTCACCACTTTTATAAGAAAGTTCTCCAAAAGCACCTAAGGTTCTATCATTTCTGATGAACTCTAAGTCATCTAAGCTTTCTTTGTAATTGTCGGCATAGTAACTTAAACCCATTTTATAAGTGGTTTTATCGCCACCAAAATTAGATTGAAAAATGGAGTTTAAATATAAGCTATGTTGCATTCCCGAATACAAAGAGCCACCAAATAAGGTCTCTTGATTGTGGTATCGTAGAGAAGTAATAATTCCTAAACTAGTTCCAGGCTTGTTGAAAATAAAACCTGTTTTAGAATGAAACTCTGCTTGTTCGGTATCCATAATTACCTCATATGGAGCTACAAATTCATCCGTATCAGAAACCACTGGACTTAATTGTCCAGTAATTCTATTTTCGTCTAAGTAACGAACACCAAACATAATATGTCTGTTATCGAATCCTGTATATTCCCAACGGTTTAATAAGGTTAAGCGATTCATCTCTGGGTCGTCTGCAAAGCCATCACCATTTTGGTCTACCGATTGCCCTTGGTAGGAGTAGTGACCTAATAAAGCTGTTTTCCAATTGTTTTTTATTGGAGTAGATGCAATGAAGTTGTTTTCTATAGTTCCTGTACTACTCACATAAGTATTCCAGAATAATTTGTCTGCTGTACTAGGTTTAAATAACTCTACATTTATCTGTCCACTTAGAGATTCAAATCCGTTTACTACCGAACCTGTACCTTTGGCAACTTGAATAGATTCTATCCAAGATCCAGGTAAATAGTTGAGTCCGTACGATGCAGAAAGCCCTCTTAGTAAGGGCATATTTTCGGCTAGAATTTGTGTGTAAACACCGTCTATTCCTAACATTTGTATTTGCTTCGCTCCAGTAATAGCATCCGTAAAACTTACATCTACCGATGGGTTTGTTTCGAAGCTTTCGGAGAGATTACAGCAGGCAGCTTTTTGTAGTTCTGCGCTAGAGATCCATTCTAAATTCGTTGTTTGTAATAAAGACTTAGCATTCGATTTTTGACGGTCTACTAACTGAACTTCATCTAAAATAGAAGGCTCTAAAACAAACTTTAGTTCTTTGGCCTTTTTTAAAGTAATGGTATCACTTTCGTAGCCTACAAAACTTGCAATAATAGGATGCGGAAAGCTATTGTGTGCATGAACCATAAAGGCGCCATTAATATCTGTTACTGAGCCTTTTTGTTCTTTCGGACAAAAGACGTGGGCTCCAGGAAGTGGCTGTAGCTTTCCTTTGGCATCGCGCTCGTAAACGTAGCCTTTAATTTCGTGTTTTGTGAGATTTACCTGTGCGTAAACACCGCTTACTCCTACTATAAAACATAGCAAGAGACTGAGAGATTTTCTCATATCTAAATTGTAATTAAATGAATGTTCTTTTTAACGGATGTTAAAAAGAGATCAAATAAGGTAGGTCTGAATTGCACATAAAATTGCGCGTGCCGATTTAGGCGGTGGTAAACTGTAATCTGTAAGTGTATACTGAACACTGTATACTTTAGTAATAGACTGGTGTATATAAGTCTGAGTACTTAAAAAGTCTATCGCAGGGATGAACTTTTGAAATTCATTTATCAAGACTTCAAAGTCGAATTGAACGTATTTACTAAAAGATAAATCGCAGCTATTATGGCTTTTGTCTGCACATGAACAATCCGGAATTTCTGCAATTTCAATACAACAACAAGCTCCTTTATCTTTTTCTTGAGCACAAACAGGAATCACTTCAGCATCTAAACAAACCTCCCAGTTATAGGTGAAACCCATACTTAGCATAGCCACAAAAAAGGCTAATCCGAGTGCGGGGATTCTTAAAAGAGTGTGTTTTAGTTTGTTCATTGCCACCAAATATAAGGCTTATTTAGTTAATGATCAATCGTCAATTCATCATTAACAATTCATTAGTACCTTCTAGTATAAAAACTTGTTATATGGATATCGTCTCGTATGGATTTCTTTTACCAAATCGTATACGGTTGTTTTAAATTCATTCCAATTCTGTTTTTCATGAGCTGAAATAAAAATGCAATTATTGTTCATTTTAGACATCCATGTTTTTTCCCAATCATCTAAAGAGTTATTTGCTCTTGTACGAGGAGTTAAATCGTCCTCATCTTTTTTAACGTAGGAAAACAGGTCAATTTTATTAAAGACCATTAAAGTGGGTTTGTCGGAAGCTTGAATTTCGTCTAAAATCTTATTTACCGATTCTACTTGTTCTTCAAAATGCTCATGCGATATGTCTACAACGTGAATTAGAAAATCAGATTCTCTAACTTCATCTAGGGTAGATTTAAAGGACTCTACGAGTTGTGTAGGCAACTTCCTAATAAACCCTACAGTATCGGAAAGCAAGAAAGGTAAATTTTCAATCACCACTTTACGCACCGTAGTATCTAGGGTAGCAAAGAGTTTGTTTTCGGCAAAAACTTCC
>Ga0115004_10002038_pt1 | contig 16716 bp, 13 predicted proteins | sample ArcticOcean_MG_C_10_FD_88737 | JGI IMG/M metagenome (GOLD analysis project Ga0115004, IMG submission 88737) | Marine microbial communities from western Arctic Ocean - ArcticOcean_MG_CB11_90 | ecosystem: Environmental > Aquatic > Marine > Oceanic | place: Arctic Ocean: Canada Basin | collected...
TACGCGAAAAACACCTTTTTTTTGTCTTAAATAAAATGTCGGTAACGAAAGGTTGTGTTGTAAAAGAGGGGTAAGCTACTTATATCGCACCGCTCAACCTCTTACCTTTGCTACGTTCCCGTCCTGGAGGATTCAGAGGGAGCTGGTCGTACAAGACTTACCCCAACTACAAAAGTAATACGAATATTGATTTCCACAATGGAAATTTAAAAGAAAGCAAAAAAAAATCTGCTAATAAAAGGCTTTAAGATTTTAAGTGTTTGAAGTCAAGTGATTTACAAGTGCATAAAATCCTTTTTTGAAAGTAATTCTTCTTCAGATTCCCTAAAATCAGGGTCGTCAATACAGCAATCAACTGGGCAAACAGCTGCACATTGAGGTTCGTCATGAAAACCAACACACTCGGTACATTTATCTGTTACGATATAGTAAACATCCATGTCAACAGCTTCTTCCGAATCATCTGCCATCGTTTCATCTCCACCTAAAGTAGTAATCATTCCTACTAATGATGTTCCGTCAGAATACTTCCATTCAGCGCCACCTTCATAGATTGCATTGTTTGGGCATTCTGGCTCACACGCTCCACAGTTTATACACTCGTCTGTTATAATTATTGCCATTAGTCTCTTTTTATCACCACAAATATACGTAGAACCTTATCTATTTTTAATGAAATGTCTAAAAAAAGTTCTTCAGTGTAGGAAAATCGATTAGATGCGATAATTTTACAGTGTGAAACAAGAAAGTATAATTAAGGGATTTGTTCAATTAGGAACCTTGATGGTGTCCTTGGGAAAGAGTGAAGAATGGGTTGATTTCTCTGTAGGGGTAACTAAAAAAGAATATGGCGCACTGAATATGTTGATTAATCGACAGGTGTCTTATAATGGTTGGTTTACAAAGGAGAATGTACGTCAAAGTTTAATTGCTTTGGGAGAGCGTTTGAGCCAAACTGAATTGAAAGAATGGACGAACGTTTATTCATTTTCCGATGATCCCAAGCGTGTTGCTATTATTATGGCTGGAAACATTCCATTGGTAGGTTTTCATGATTTCTTATGCGTAGTCTTGTCTGGGAATAAAGCGATTTGCAAATTAAGTTCTGATGACAAGACATTGCTTCCAGCACTTGGTGGACATTTACTAGAGTTTTTACCTGAGTTAAAAGATAAAATTGAATTCACAACTGGACGAGTTAATAACATTGAAGCTGTTGTTGCTACTGGAAGTGATAATTCTTTAAAATTCTTTGAGGAATATTTTGGAAAGTATCCACATATTTTTAGAAGAAATAGAACTTCAATTGCCATACTAGATGGCTCTGAGACTCCAGAGGAAATAAACCGATTAGGACATGATATTTTTAATTATTTTGGATTAGGATGTCGAAATGTTTCTCATTTACTGTTGCCTGAAGGGTTTGATTTAAGTCGTTTTTTTGAAGGTATCATTGATCACGGAGAGGTTTTTCATAATAATAAATATGGAAACAACTACGACTACAATAAGGCCGTCTATTTAATGAGTCAGCATGCGTTACTCGATAATAACTTTGTTTTATTGAGAGAGTCGGTAGACTTGTTTTCTCCTTTGGCAATGATTAATTATCAATTTTACAAAAATCAAGATGAAGTTGATGCATATGTAAATGAGCATAAAAATCAAATTCAAGTTGTTGTGGGCAAAGCAAATATTGATTTTGGAGCAGCGCAATGTCCAATGTTGGATGATTATGCGGATGGGGTAGATGTAATGAGTTGGCTAGAGAGAATCTAACTGTTTCAATTTTTACATAAGCGTATTCTAATCATTTAAATATTTACTGTTACTCAAAGAAAATCTCGTCTGCAAAAAGCCATGTATCATTGCCTTTGCCAAGGTGCCACTCTGGACATTTGCCATGGTTTTTAGCAATTACCCGTATTTTTAGGATTCCCTGGGTTGTATTTGTCTTTATTTGGAAGTTTTTATGATGGGGGTACACATCAGCTTTCGTAGGTGTTTCAATTTTTAAAGTTTCTAATAACTTAAATGTTTGACCATCATATGATATAAGGAATTCCACTTTACTTGGTAGGAAAATCCATGATTTTATATCTGAAAGTAATCCTATCCCAATTATTTCTAACTCTCTAGGCTTATCAAAGCTCACTTCAGCTACTAGGTCTTGTGCCCAGTATCCTTGCCAATCACCAGTTCTGTATTCATCTGTGCCGCGTGTCTCATCAATTAAAGTAAACTCTCCACCAGCAGCGTATTGATTGGCATATTTGGATTCTATATTCAGGCTAACTCCTTGGTCTTTTTTCATGAAACTATTAGCTATAACGGCGCTTTTGCCACATTCATTATAAGCTATGGCTTTTATCGTTGTTGATTCACTAATTATAATGTCAGATTTGTAGAGGTTAGATTTATTCGTAGGTACTGAACCATCTAGCGTATAAAACAATTGAGTTTTTCCATTTTTAATTGCATCCAAGCTAATTGTCATTTTATCTATAAAAACATGTTCGGTTTGATTAAAGAATGGAAGAGGAACAAAATTATTTGGTAACTTATCAATTGTTGGAGCATGTGTGAAATTATCACGATTTAATTTAGGGTTTGGGCCCATTAATATTTCAATTTCGCCTCCTGATATTAACTCTTTATGTTCTATATAATTTCGTTTTAGTGGTGTTCCATTATAAGAGATAGATTGGATGTGTTTATTGTTAAAACTATTATTTTTAACATTGAATGACAGTATTTTACCATTATCTAGATGAATAGATGCTTCATCCATTAACGGTCTTCCAATTTCGTAATATGGATTCCCTGGTGCAATTTGATATATACCCAAAGCACTTAATACGTACCACGATGACATTTGTCCACAATCTTCATTTCCAGACAACCCATCTGGGGTGTTAGAATACATCTCTTTAAATATTCTGTCGATATAGTGTTGAGTTTTTTCTGGTGCGTTTGTGTAGTTGTATAAGTACGCTATATGATGTGATGGCTCATTTCCATGAGCATATTGTCCAATTAACCCTGTAATGTCTACTTGATGCCTTCCTGAAAGTTTAGATTCAGTTGTGAAGAGGCGATCTAACCATACTTCTAAGGAGTCTTTTCCGCCAAGAAGATTAATCAACACACCAACTGCATGTGGTGCGTATAGAGAGTATTGCCAGCTATTTGCTTCTGTATAATTGAAGTTAACTTCTGCTGGGTCAAAAGGTGAAAACCATTTTCCGCTTCTTCTTGCCCTCATGAATTTTGTGGATGGATCAAAGGTGTTGACAAAGTTAAACGCAGTATTAGCTTGTTTAAAGCCCCTATTTTCTTTTTCCAGTAAACCAACACAGAAGTCGTCATATGCGTACTCTAAGGTTTTCGAAACTGACTCAGGTTCGTCTCCAGCATTTATATATCCGTTGGATTGAAAGCTAATTTTACCAAATTCACTAGATTTAGCTGTAGCAATCATTGCTTCTAGAGCGAGATCAATATCGTAATCTCGAATTCCTTTAGTGTATGCATCTGCAATTACAGAAACACTGTGATACCCTATCATACATTCTGTTTCATTCGCTGCAAGTTCCCAAACAGGTAGGTCCCCATCTTGTTCGTATTGGCGTAAAAATGTATTTATAAAATCGTTTGTGCGTTTTACTTGCGTTAAAGTGTATAATGGGTGAGTGGCACGGTATGTATCCCAGAGTGAAAAAACAGTGTAATTATCGCTCTCATTTTCTTTTAGCTGATGTATTTTTTTATCTCTTCCACGATATCTTCCATCGACATCATTAAATATGTTTGGTGCTAAAAAAGAGTGATATAGGCTTGTGTAGAAATTAGTCATTATATCCTTGTCCAGTGAATGAAAATATATTTTATCTAATTCTTGGTTCCACTTACGCGTTACTTCTGCTCTAACTTTGTTAAAGTTCCAATCGTTAATCTCAGATTCTAGATTTAATCGTGCTCCTACTTCATCAACTGCCGAAACCCCAACTTTAATGTTGACCTGTCTTGTTTCTTTAGGGAAGGTTAATAGTAATTTGTTTCGGCCTTTTTCTTTGAAAATACGTGATTTTTGATATGGCGAGTCAAGTTCTAGGTGGAAGTAGAAGTGCTGTTCTGATGCCCAATCTTCAGAAATACGAAATCCTGATACTGTTGTTGATTGATCTTTCTTATCGATTAAGTTGATAGAACTATTCAATAATTTATCACGATGATCTAGGTCAATAAGAATGAATTTTTTTCCTTTAGGATTATTGAATGTATACTCATGAAAACCCGCACGTTCACTAACGGTCAAACGTACATCAATATCTCCTTGATCTAAATGAACACTGTAAAATCCAGGCGAAGCACTTTCTGATTCGTGTGAAAAATAATCGCCATAACCTTTCTTACTTGAGTGACCTGGGTCAATTTTAGGGTTCCCACTCTGTGGAACAATAAGTAAATCACCGTAATCTGGAATACCTGTTCCACTAAGATGTGTATGACTAAAACCATATATGATTGAATCAGAATAATGATAACCCGAACAACCGTCCCAGCCTTCGCAACGAGTGTCAGGACTCAATTGTACCATACCGAATGGAGCAGAAGCTCCGGGATAGGTGTGACCGTGTCCGCCAGTTCCGATGAATGGGTTAACGTAAAGTGATTTACTTGTTCTTGTTTCGCTATTATCAACCTCGATACTCATTTGAGTACGACCTTTTTTCTGAGCAATTTTTAATTCTTTTATCTGTGATGAACAAAATAATGTAGCGCTCGAAAGAAGTAGGGTAAGAGTTAATTTCATATTAATTATGTTGATTCCAAACTAACGATGCAGCACCTAGTACAGCTGCATTTTTATCATGTAGTTGAGATATTCTAATTTCAATTTTATCCTTGTATATTTTCAGTAAAGATTCTTCCATGTATTTCTTAACCTTGTCAGCAAATGGTTTACCACTTTGGGCAATGCCTCCAAATAAAATGTATGCTTTTGGACTATTAAAACAAGTGAAATCAGACAGGGAAGACCCTAGTATTTTTGCTGTATAATCTAGGATTTCCTTGCTAAATAAATCTCCCTCATCTGCGAGTCGAAACACGTCATTAGAGCTTGGGTTATTTATGAGTTTAAGTTCTGACGTTGATTTGTTTATAGATTCTAATTCAGTGATTGAACGAGTAACACCAGTTGCAGAAGTGTAAGCCTCTAGACATCCTTTTCGTCCACACCCACATGGTCTTCCATCATTTATTACTCTAATGTGTCCATATTCGCCAGCAAAACCATCGTGACCATAAACAAGCTTTCCATTAACAACGACACCACTACCTAGGCCCGTACCAAGTGTAATTGTTACAAAATCATCTAGATCTTTGGCTGCACCATAAATCATTTCACCGATGGCTGCAGCATTAGCATCATTGGTCAGTATCGCGTCAGATTTAAATCGATATTCAAAAAGTCGAGCTAAGGGGATAATTCCTTTCCATTTTAAATTTGGAGCAAATTCAATCGTTCCAGAAAAGAAATTTCCGTTTGGCGCACCAATTCCAATTCCAATAATATTTTTAAGTTGACCAATCGCATCAATTCGCTCGTAGATTTTGTCTACTAAATCTTCTGGGGTCAAGAATGCAGAGGTTTTTAGAGACTCTTCAAAGTATAGGTTCCCTTGAATGTCAACTAATCCAAAAACTGAGTTAGTCCCTCCGATGTCAACCCCTAATGCAAGATTCTTGTTCATTTAGCTAGATTTAAAATTCCATTCACCATAAAACTCGTCTAAGAATTGTTCCATGTATTGGTGCCTGTGTAATCCAATTTTTTTTGCGGTTTCTGTATTTAATCGATCTTTTAAAAGTAGTAATTTCTCATAGAAATGATTAATTGTACTTGTTTCTGAGTTTGCGTATTCTTCAAAAGAATCATGTATTTCTGACCCTAGATTAGGATCATATATGGGGTGATTCTTATTTCCGCCATACGCAAAGGTTCTTGCGATGCCAATTGCCCCAATCGCATCTAGTCTATCCGCATCTTGAACAATTCTACCTTCTAATGAATTCATTTCAGTTTTTGTGTTTGCGCCTTTATAGCTAACATTATCAACAATGTATTTCACATTGTCTGCAGTTTCTTTGTCGCAGCCTAATTCAAGAAGAAGGGCGTGAGCTACTTTCCCTCCTTCGTCTAGCTTTCCACCATTAAATTTATGATCTGAAATGTCATGTAAAAAAGCGGCCAACTCTATGATGTTGGCGTCACCACCTTCTTTTGATTGTATATGTTTAGAAAGATTTACTACACGATTAATATGGTGCCAATCGTGCCCTGTTGCCTCACCGTCAAATTGTTCAAAAATTGCTGTTTTTACTTTGTCAATTAGTGCCATTATCGTTTGATTAGTTCAAAGAATTGGATACTTCCAAATTTTGTAGTTGCTATTAAGTGGGTTTCAGTAGCGTTTAGACTAAAGTATGAACCCTGTGCAAAAGCCGTCCAGTTTTTACCTCCATCCAGTGAAAAATCTATTCCGTTTCTGCCAGAGCTATAGTAAACATTGTCTTTAGAAAACACACACGAACGATATCCCCCAACAGGATTAATAGGGTTAAGCCAAGTTTTCCCACCATCTTCTGTATAAAAAGAAACGTTATTTTTCAGCTCAGGAGAAAGGTAATCTCCTCCTACAATTACACCGATAGAATCATTCATGAAATGCATAGAGTAGGCTCCTGTGGATTCACTGGAATAGTATGGTAAATATACATTTGACCAAGTCTTTCCGTTGTTTGTGCTCTTGAAAAAACGACTTTTCAAACCTCCTGAAACGAACATGTAGGTGCTGTCATTTAAGATTTGAACGTTTGTCCCACTCGCAGCAAACCCCGCTTCGCCAGGCGTAGCTAGAATGTTTCCTTTGCACTTATCCCAAGAATTACCAGAATCATTTGTATGAAATAAATTGAAAGCTCCCTGTGTTGGGTCTCCCATCATAAACCCTCTGTCTCCAATAAAATCCATTCCGTCCAGAAATACACCTTCCCATATTTCTAAGGCTAAAATATGTATATTTCCCTCTACGTCTAGTAAGATTATTTTTCCATTTTCACCACTATGCATTGCGATAATTTTATTTCCACTTACATCAATGTCACGAATTTCGTTGATTTTCTTTTTTTTGAAGATAAGTTGACTTTCTTTCGATTTTGGATTCATATAATAAATCGAGCCATCGGAATTACCCAGAAACAATCGGTCGTCCATAAACAGTAATCCTCTGGCATAAATGCTAGAGTCTCCATATTGAACACTCTCGGTATTTTTATTCTTCTTAATGTACCTCTTAGTACTCAGTTGTGCACTGACACCTAAGCCAATTAAAATAAAGAAGGAGCTACTTATTGAATTTCGTATTAAATTTTTCACGTTGTTCATTCATTAGTAATTCAATGTCTTCTGGTAATTCTCGTTTCCATCGTTTGTGTGACCAGAGCCAGTATTGAGGTGTTAAAATAATTTCTTTTTCTAATAACCTTGTATGCGCTTCTGTAATTCCCCCCCAATTGAAATCCCTTGGGTTTTCAGCAATAAGTGTCAACTCCATTGTATAAGTTCCGCGTTTCATTTTTTTTATCGCAAAGAAAACTACAGAGTAATCTAGTGTGTTTGCCATTAATTCTGTGCCAAATAGAACAGCTGTTTTTTGGTTTAGGAAATCCATCCAATAGCTCTTTAGAGAATTACCGGGAGATTGATCGCTTAGCAATAAGATAGCGTTCAATTCATTTTTCCTTTTGTCTAATTCAGCCTTATAGCTCTTTGCATGAGCAATAGTCATTCCGAACCTTGATCGGCGTTCATTAATTTTTTTACCCCAAAACTTAGAGCTTAAAGGCATTCCGATACCAATTGCCTTATGCTTAAAAAGTAGATCCTGTACGTTTACAAGCCATTCCCAATTGTTGTAGTGGCCTGAAACCAGAATGACGTTTCGCTCTTTCTTGTGTAATTCATCCATTATTTCAGGATTTGTTACTTTAAGACGTCTGTGTATTTCATGTTCCGAAATTGTAAGTGATTTTATTCCTTCAGCCAACAAATCAGTCAAATGGCGATAAAATTTCAATTTAATTTTTCTTCGTTCTTGTTTTGATTTATTAGGGAAACTTCGTTCAATATTCTCTTCAATAACTTTCTTTCGATAAGGAATAACAGTAATAATTAATAAATAGAATAAATCTGTTAATATGTATAGGGCAGTCAAGGGTAGATATGACAATGGTATAAGGAATATATAGTAGCCTATTTTTGCCATTATTTAGTGTATTTTTTTCCCCACAACTTCGTTGTTCTCGTTGCTATTTCTTGTTCTTTTGAGCTGCTACCTGGAGAAATGAAATTAGTTCCTTTTATCTCTTCAGGTAAAAATTCTTGTTGGGCAAAATTTCCAGGGAAATCGTGTGAGTATTTATATCCTTCTCCATAGCCAAGTTCTTTTATTAACTTGGTGGGGGCGTTCCTGAGGGGAAGAGGTATTCCTAAATCCCCAGTTTCTTTCACCAGTTGTTGAGCGCGATTAATGGCTATGTATGAAGCATTTCCTTTTGGAGAATTGGCAAGGTAAATAGTGCATTGACTTAATATTAAACGTGCTTCAGGCCAGCCTACTACTTGAACAGCTTGAAAACAATTATTTGCCATGAGCAATGCATTTGGATTTGCTAATCCAATATCTTCAGAAGCAGAGATTAATAATCTACGTGCAATAAACTTTGGATCCTCTCCACCCTCAACCATTCGTGCCAACCAATATACTGCAGCGTTTGGGTCACTTCCTCGTATTGATTTAATAAACGCTGAAATTATATCATAATGTTGCTCACCGTCTTTGTCGTAAGACATGATAGATTGTTGTGCCGTTAAACGGACAAGGTCATTTGTAATTATAATCGGATCGCTTTTAACAGTGCCAATAATTATTTCAAAGACATTAAGTAATTTTCGTGCATCTCCACCAGAAATAGCAAGTAGTGCATTTGTTTCTTTTAATTGAATATTCTTTGTCTTTAGAGTTTTGTCCTTAGCAATTGCTTTATCAAGTATTTCAGATAATGACTCCTTCGAGTGTTCTTTCAATTTGTAGATTTGACAACGAGAAAGTAAAGCCGAAATAACTTCGAAAGAAGGGTTTTCTGTAGTTGCACCAATTAATGTAACCACACCTTTCTCTACCGCTCCTAGTAATGAGTCCTGCTGTGTTTTTGAAAAACGATGGATCTCATCAATAAATAGCAATGTGCCAGATTGTTGAAAAATACCACCATTTTCAACCTTATTAATTACTTCACGAACATCTTTAACTCCCGAAGAAATGGCAGACAGTGTGTGAAAAGGTCTGTCAAGATGTTTAGCGATTAGATGTGCTAATGTTGTTTTTCCTACGCCAGGAGGCCCCCAAAAGATCATTGAAGGAATTAATCCAGAGTCCAATGCACGGCGTAATGATGCACCTTCTTTCAGTAGGTGGTCTTGACCCCTATACTCATCTAGGGTAGTTGGACGCATACGCTCTGCTAAAGGTGCTAAAACACTCATTTAATATTTTAATTTGACTATAAAAATAAGAATAAACTATACGGATAGAAAAGATTTCACTTAATTGTCTGATGGGTTTTGTGGGAATTGTGATATTACTTTGTATTTACCACCAAGTTTCTCCAACATTTCTGTCCATATATCATCATGACTTGTGTCTAGTATCTCTTCTTTTTTAATGTTATTTAGAACAATCCAGGCCTTATCTCTAATCTCTCCTTCTAGTTGTCCGATTTCCCAGCCAGAATAACCAACAAAGAATCTAATTTCACTTGCTTTATCAGCATCAATTAATAGCATTTTTTTAATTGTATTAAAATCACCTCCAATAAACAATCCGTTTGATATTGGTAATGAATTTGGAATTTCTTCGCCTAATGAATGGATGTAGAATAGATTCGAGACATCAACCGGCCCACCAATACTAATTTTAGTTTTCACCGACGGAAAATATTCTATAAAATCACCAATCTCATTTTTAATATATTTATTTAATATAAAACCAAAATGACCATCTTCGCTTTGATTACATATGAAGACAATTGAACGTGAAAAGTACTCATCTTCTGAAAAAGGTTCAGATATCAGAATACTTCCTGATTTTAGTGGGGCTTTATTTTCGAAATAAAAGTCTATCAAGGCTTATAAAAATGATGGTGGTTTACGTAGTTCTAATTTGGCATCCGTAAATAATTTTGATGTAGATCGAATACTAAACAAGAAGCTTTTGTTTCCTCCGATTGGCGTCCAGTTGAATGCGAGCGCCCAGCAGTGAAGGTCACGTGTTAAGGCAAATCGAGTATTTGTAATTTCTTTTGTTTTAAGATCAATGTTTATTGCTGTCACTAACTTCCAGCGCTTAGTAAAGCTTACGTCACCATTGAGCATTAAGGTCTGAACCTGTGACCATTTATCTGGATTAATTATTGTCCTATATTGGTTCGCGTTTACTTGGTATATGTGCGATAAGGAAACCTTCCAAGGTATTTCAAAACTCACTACGCGCTCTGGGTGTAATAAAAAATATTCGTAATCTGAATTCCAATTTGTAGAAACAGCGCCAACGTTATATTTTAGTTTATCACGACTTTCTTTAGAGGTAAATGTTATAGATGTTGAGAGGTTGTTAGAAATGAATCTACCTAAAACTCCATTTGTAGTTGATGCGTAATATCCAAGCTTTGTACCAGTTGAATCTACCCATCCATAAGGTGAGAAACTTGAGTTCCCTACAAAGTTTAGCCATGGAATAGGGTTGATTCTCATGCTTATTTTAATATCTGACAAATTCATAGAGTCTTTTGAGAAGTCATAACTACCTGTAATTGACAAGGCATCAATTATTCTTATTTTTTTGAACCCAGTAATCGTGTCTTTATCTGACTTACGCTTTAATTCAAATGTGTTATTGAGTCCAAACCTTAATAAAGCCTGGTCTTTCCTTGTGTTTGCTTGAGATGAATATAAACTTCGTTCAAATGGAGAGTAGGTAATAGGCGTCATATCAACACCAATTGAGTCAGTTATGTTGTCTGCTAAATTGGGAGCATAAGAGAATGTAAGCGAAGGTGTAAGTACATGTCTCAGTAACAGTTCTTTTTCGCCTATGAATTTATAATAGCTAAAAACAGTTGTTGTAAGTTGCGTATTCAGAGAAAGGTTGTGATTCATTCCGAATCGAGTAACTGTATCTATCGCCGTTGTGTTAAGTATTGGGTCGTAGCTCTTTTCAACTTGTTGAAAATTAATATTATTAGTATAGTTAGCAGACGGTGTAAGCTTCCATGTGTTTTTAAATAATCCAGCTGTAGTCTGAATGCCCATAGACTGCCTAATTCCATTTTGGAATTGATCACCGATGCGATTATAATCGGAATTATCAATCAGGGAGTCCGCAAATAAGGTTCTGTTTTGACCTTCAAAATTGTATGTCACGCCTAAACGAGAAATTATTTGGGACCAAGCACCTTTACCATTAACGAACTTCTTAAATGGAAAAACACGTGAAACATTTACGTTAATAATGGGTGATGTAAGTGAAATATTTTTCGAAATACCATTTTGACGTAAAGATATTTTCGCTCCTGCTCTTATTGGTTTGTCGGGAAAAGATCTACTTAAGTTTATGTCAGAATTGAATGAGTTTTTAAAGTAATTGTCCGTTGATAGATCCAGATCTGTTTTAGAGTTGTTGTCAGAAATGAAGTTTACGTTTGAAGTGAATTTCCAATATGGACTTGACTTTGGGTCTTTATTGTGGATCCAAGTAAGATTTACTTTATTATTGTTAATGTTATCTGGGAATCCAGATTTAAGCTTTTGAAACCCTAGCTCAAATCTTCCTTGGTAATTATAGCGTCTTGCATAATCAGTCTGGTTTCTCACCCCCCAACTTCCTCTACTATATAATGTCCCGTAGAATGTCGTTTGCAGGCGATTATTGATTGGAATATAATATCCTAAATCACGAAATCCAAAGCCATATGCCGAAACCAATTCAATTTCCGGGAAGATTAATCCTTTTGATTGTTCTTCTGCTTGCGGAAGGATAATAAAAGGAAGGCCAAGGGGAGTAGGTACACCTTTTATCCATAGATTCATAGGTCCAGAAACAATTCGCTTTTCAGGAATCATTACCGCTTTAGATAATTGGAAGTGATAATGAGGGTCGTCTAAATCACAACTTGTAAATCGCCCCTTTTTGAAGTGAACTTCTTCATTTGTGTGTCGTTTTGCAATTTCCATGTAGAGGTAGTTCTCATCTTGCTTAACAGCGACCTCTTCAATGTATCCTTTTTCTGTGGTGAAATTATACCGGATACTGGAGGCATTTATTTCTTCGTTTCCATCAGAGAATTTAGGTAACTGTATTTGATTTGAATCTTTGTCATAAAGATATGTTGCATAAACTTCACTCTTATTTAGGTCAATAAGAATGTATCCAGCATCAATTTTTATTTCACCATTATCTACTTTTGCGTTATTGTAAAGGTGAATTTGTTTGTTTTTTAAATCGGAATAAACAGAGTCGGATGCGCTGTATCTAATAGGCTTGTCCACTGCGGATTCATTAAACGATAATGTGTCCTTAATTTGTGTTAACGCAAACTTCGGGAGCAATATTATTAACAATGCAAAGGTTATAACTAGAGGAATGGAATGCTTTTTGAAGACCAATTGTGCTTTATATTTGTTTGTGTCCAACATTAACGAAGCAAAACTATTAAAATTACGTTTCAAATGGTTGAAAAAGTATACATTAACATCAGAATTCATGCCATTTTATTTTTGGCAACATTTATCTTTAGCACAACATTGTTTGCTCAAGACGATGAAACGGACTATGCTGCTATTAAAACTGTAGTAATTGATGCCGGTCACGGAGGTAAAGATCCTGGTTGCCATGGTGCTTCTGCACAAGAAAAGCACGTCTGCCTTTCTATGGCATTGATGCTTGGGGATATGATTAAAGAAAAATATCCGAATATTAGAGTAGTTTATACCCGAAATAAGGATGTTTTCGTAGAATTGAATGAACGGGCTAAAATCGCGAATCGAAATAATGCAGATTTATTTATTTGCATTCATGCAAACGCAGCAAGCTCAAAGGCTTATGGTACAGAAACTTATGTCCTGGGTCTACATAGAACTGAGTCTCAACAAAAAGTCGCAGAACGAGAAAATTCAATTATTCATTTAGAAGAAGATGGAGGTGCTAAATATGATGATTTCGATTTATCACCTGACGCAATTATCGCACGTCAAATTCAACTAAGTGTCTTTTTAGATCAGTCAATCAGTTTTGCTTCGAAGCTTCAATTAGAGTTTAAGTCGATTGGTAGGTTCGATCGTGGTGTGAAGCAGGCAGGTTTTTTGGTTTTATATAAAACAACAATGCCCTCAGTTCTAATTGAAACAGGTTTTTTGACAAATCCGAAAGAGGAAAAATTCTTAAGTATTACTGAAACTCAAATGCAAATGGCAAATTCTATGTTTATTGCATTCAGAAAGTATAAAAATGAATTAGAGGGGGTGGAAGAATTGATTGAAGATAAGCCAATTGTTAGACCTAAGATAAATAAACAAGTAGTTTTAGATGAGGAGGATGTTATTTTTCGCATTCAAATTGAAACATCAGAAACGAAAATCCCATTAATATCAAAAAAATTTAAAGGATATACTGTTTATGAATACGAACAAAACAACATCTTTAAATACACGGTAGGAGCCTTTATTAATGACGTTAAGGCGGCTAGAGCTTATAAAACAAGAATGGTTGAACAGGGATATCAACATGCATTTGTTGTAGGGTTCTTGGGTAAAGAGCGAATTAATTTGCAAAAAGCTATTAAATTAGCAGAAAAATAAAGGTTTTGAAGATATCTAAAGAATTAATTACTGGTGTAATCGCGATCTTGGCAATAGGGCTATTAGTTGCTGGGGTAAATTTCCTGAAAGGTAGTAGCTTTTTTGGTGGAGATGATTTGTATTATTCGTACTTCCGTAATTCAGGGCAATTAGCTCCTGCTAGTTCTGTAACAATCAATGGGGTTAGTGTTGGGAAAGTTTTATCTGTTGATTATATTCCTGAAAATATTACAGATAAAAAAGTGAAAGTTTCATTTAATATTAGTGATGATAATTTGAAGATCCCTAAGGGTTCGCATGTTGAGATTGGTTCGTTGGACCTCTTTAGTAAAGGAATGTTGATTCATCTAAATTCAGATATATCAAAAGGGTATCACGAATCTGGTGATTATATAGATGGAATTGTAGCTAGCGACATGATTGCACAAGTAAAGTCATATGCAGACCCAATAAGTCAGAAGCTCCAGGTAATGATGAATTCTATTGATAAAATGGTTACTGGAATTAGTGCCTTTTGGGATTCAACGGCTACTTCTGAAATTGAAGGAAGCTTAAAAGAGGTCAAAATTGCAATTCAAAGATTTGGCAATGCAGCTGAAGAGATTGAGGGCTTAGTGGTTTCTGAAAAAGTTAAGCTAACCCGTATATTGGCAAATGTTGAAACAATTACACTAAACCTTAAAAAGAGTAATGAGGCTGTCAAAAACATTGTGGGAAACGTGGAAACGATTACAGACGATTTAGTAACAGTGGATTTCAAAGGTGTAATAGGTAATGCTAAAGAAACACTTGCTGGTATTAATGATGTTCTTTCCGCTGCTAAGTCTGGAGAAGGAACACTTGGAAAGCTTTTAGGGGATGAGACGCTGTATGACGAGTTGGTTAAATCAAACGCTGAACTTCAAGACTTATTGAATGATATTCAAGTTCATCCAGAAAGATATATTCATTTTTCTCTTTTGGGTGCAAAAACAAAAGGTGTCCCAATAAAAAATAGTGATGAGAAAAAGTTAAAACAGCTGTTAGATTCAATTCATTAATCAAATTATTTAAAATCGATTACATGATTTCTGTGATACTGTTCTTAATATTACTTATTGGCGGATTCGGTTTTTTTGGCTGGAACGTACTTAAAGTAAGGTCTAATATTCGTTTAGGGCGTGATATTGATCGAACGGATAATAAAAAAGAGCGCTGGAAAACAATGATTCTTGTAGCTCTGGGGCAGAAGAAAATGTTTACTAGACCAATCCCTGCACTACTTCATCTTGCAATCTATGCAGCGTTTGTCATTACTCAAATTGAATTAATAGAGATAATAGTTGATGGTGTTTTTGGGACTCATCGCTTCTTTAAAGAATCATTAGGAGGGGGGTATACATTCATAATTAGTTTTATTGAAATTCTTTCTGTTTTAGCATTAATTGCAACTTTTGCATTTTTATCTAGACGTAACTTGCTTAAAATTCCTCGCTTAAACATGAAAGAAATGAATGGATGGCCTAAAATGGATGCTAACATGATTTTATACATGGAGCTAATTTTGGTGTCTTGTATTTTCACAATGAATGGTACTGATGAAGTGATGCATAAAATGAATGGAGGAGGGTCGTATGGCTTTTCAATTAGTAGTTTTTTGGGACCATTCTTCTTTGAAGGCATGAGTATGGGAACATTGCAGATATTAGAAAGAATTGGCTGGTGGGGACATGTTTTTATGGTTTTTTCTTTCTTGAATTATTTGCCTTATTCTAAGCATTTCCATATTTTATTAGCATTTCCAAATACATATTATTCTAATCTTGATAAGAAAGGAAGGTTTACAAACATGGATTCGGTCACAACAGAGGTTAAGTTGATGATGGATCCAGATGCTGATGCTTTCGCAGCGACTGCCGAGGGCGCCTTAGAGCCACAACGATTTGGCGCTAAAGATGTTGCAGATTTAACATGGAAAAGCTTAATGGATAGCTATACATGTACCGAGTGTGGAAGATGCACATCTTCTTGTCCTGCTAATATTACTGGTAAATTATTATCTCCTCGAAAAATAATGATGGATACCCGTGATCGTTTAACGGAAGTTGGAGATAATATACGTAAGTATGGTAAAGATTATGAGGATGGTAAGAGCCTTTTAGGAGATTATATTACAGAAGAAGAATTATGGGCGTGTACATCATGTAATGCATGCGTTCAAGAGTGTCCAATCAACATTGACCCATTATCAATAATTATTGACTTAAGAAGATACTTAGTGATGGAAGAATCTAATATGCCTACTGAACTAACAGGTATGTTAACCAATATTGAAAATAACGGTGCTCCATGGCAGTTTAGTCCATCGGATCGTTTAAACTGGGCAAATGAAGAATAATTTTGAATTACTAGAAGTAGAAGAAGGCGGACAGAAAATTTCTCCAGTTCTTCCGGAGGATGTCAAGAACTACATGATTGATATCGACGGAACTATTTGTGATGATATTCCAAATGAAGAGCCGGAAAGGATGGCAACAGCTGAGTTGTATCCAGATGCATTGGAAACAATTAATAAGTGGTTTAGTGAAGGACATATTATTAACTTTTTTACGTCGCGAATAGAAGAGCATAGGGGAGTTACTGAGGATTGGCTAAATAGGCATGGGTTCAACTATCATGGAGTTTTAATGGGTAAGCCAAGAGGAGGAAACTATCATTGGATAGATAATCATATCGTACGAGCAACGCGTTACGAA
>Ga0115004_10002046_pt1 | contig 16688 bp, 20 predicted proteins | sample ArcticOcean_MG_C_10_FD_88737 | JGI IMG/M metagenome (GOLD analysis project Ga0115004, IMG submission 88737) | Marine microbial communities from western Arctic Ocean - ArcticOcean_MG_CB11_90 | ecosystem: Environmental > Aquatic > Marine > Oceanic | place: Arctic Ocean: Canada Basin | collected...
AAGACCAAGATTGTTCACTTTTGATTGAATATTATTATCTATTAATGCCGAAAGTAGGTTGTTTGCTTTTTCAATCGCTGAAAAATCTCCTGTAAAATGAAGATTAATGTCTTCCATTGGAATTACTTGTGAGTAACCGCCACCCGCGGCACCACCTTTAATTCCAAAAACAGGACCTAAAGAAGGTTCACGTAAAACAACTGTTGCTTTCTTTCCGATTTTATTCATTCCTTCAGTAAGACCAATCGACGTTGTCGTCTTTCCCTCTCCTGCTGGTGTTGGAGTCATTGCGGTAACCAATATTAGGTGGCTTTTCTTGATTTTAGATTCATCAATTAAATTTAATGGAAGCTTAGCTTTGTATTTACCATACAATTCTAAATTGTCTTCATCTATAGATAGTTTTTTACCTACATATTTAATATGTTGCACTATTGCCGCTTGAGCAATTTCAATATCTGATAAAACTTTTTTAGTCATTATTGTAAGTTTATTGAGGGTGTAAAATAAGCAATTATTTTGTGCACACCAGTTATAAATATAAGAGAAAACACATTGAGTCTGATAGATATTTCACTTCTTCTACCAAGGATGTCATTTAAACAAATGAATGTGCTGTTGGTTGTATTCACAAATGACCATTCAAAACTCTTTTTAAGGAGTGATATTAGTAGTTTTTAATTCGCTAATTTCATACTATGGCAGCGAATGTAGATAAACTAAATAGACGCGGAGTAAAGTCCAGTTATGTATCAACAATTATTGGAATTTCATTGGTTTTATTTATGATTGGCATAGTACTGGGGGGCGTCTTTGGTTTAGATAACATTCAACGTCAAGCAAAGGAGAATTTGCAAGGAGATTTGTTTTTCAAGCCACAAATGAACCAGGCAGATATCAAACAAGTGGAGCAAGAATTAAAAACTTGGGAGCAATTCAATGAAGTTTTTTACGTTTCTCCTGAGCGTGCAATCGAAGAATTTACGGGGCAAGATCAAAATGCAGATAATATTCTAGAGATATTTGAAGGATACAACCCCTTACCCCCAACGGTTGGCTTTAACCCAATAGTTGAGTATGCTACATTAGAAGGGATGGAAGAAATCAAGAATGCTTTATTCGATGCGTATGGAGATCGGTTGGATGAAGTAAGTTACGACGAGGCAAGTGTAAAATCTGTAAACCTCGGATTCAAACAGTTTATCTATTTGTTCGGAGCAGTAGCCTTACTTTTAATTATTGTTGCTGTCGCGATGATAAACAATACAATTCGTCTGGCTTTGTATTCAAAACGATTCTCAATTAAGACGATGCAATTAGTTGGAGCTACTTCAAGGCACATACGAACCCCATTTTTATTGCAGGCTCTTGGTATTGGGCTTTTGAGCGGACTAATAGCCATGGCGTTGCTTTTTGGACTATTCTATTCATTGAACAATTTAATTGATTCAATGGAAATTTCTTACTCCATAAACACCTTTCTAATCCTTCTAGGTTCTCTACTAGTTATAGGGATGGTGATTACTTATATTTCAACTTGGTTTGCTCTTAACAAATATTTGAGAATGAAATTGGATGAATTGTATTAAATTTGGAAGATGGGTGTAAACAATTCAAAAACGAACGAAATGAGTTCAATAGAAAATACTTCGAATAAAGAGTCGGTGTCATTAAAGGAATTTAATAAAACTGCACCATTTTCATTTAGTGCAAAAAACTATAGATTTTTGCTCATTGGACTTGGGATTAATCTTCTTGGTTTTGTTTTAATGATTGGGGGTGCTACTGATGACCCTGCGAAGTTTGATGCGAGCGAATTATTTAGTCATACGCGTATTACGATTGCGCCGATTCTAATTGTTATGGGGTATATCATTATTGCGTATGCGATTATGAAAAAGCCAAAGGCAAATCCAAAATAAATTTTAATGAGTTTTCTTGAAGCAATAATCCTTGGGATAATACAAGGACTGACTGAGTTTTTACCAGTGAGTAGTAGTGGACATTTGGAATTAGCAAAATCGATTCAAGGCCAAAACCTTACAGGTAAATCCAGTATGATGCTGACTGTTTTCTTGCATGCTGCTACAGCATTAAGTACTGTCGTTGTATTTCGAAAAGACATCTTAGAAATAATAAAGGGACTTTTTCAGTTTAAAATGAATCAATCTTTCAAGTTTTCATTGAAAATAGTTTTGTCAATGATTCCAGCAGTAATAGTTGGAGTTATGTTTGATGATATCCTCGAATCATTTTTTGTCGGTCAGGTCTTACTTATTGGGTATATGCTTATCTTGACAGGGCTAATTTTATTTCTTGCTGATCGAGCAAAAAACACAGATAAAGAAGTTAGTATTTCAAATGCAATAGTGATAGGTATCGCTCAAGCAATTGCTGTTTTACCAGGTATATCCAGGTCTGGAGCAACAATTGGGATTTCAGTTTTATTGGGGGTAGATAAATCTAAAGCTGCACGGTTTTCATTTTTAATGGTTGTTCCATTAATCTTCGGAAAAATAGCGAAAGACATGGCAAGTGAAGATTTTAGAGGAATGATTTCTGGGAAAATTGACATTGGAATTTCGTTTGGAGCTATTTCGGTAGGTTTCATAGCAGCTTTTATTGCTGGAATAATAGCATGTACTTGGATGATTGCTATTGTTAAGAAAAGCAAATTGTCTTATTTCTCATATTACTGTTTCATCGTTGGTCTTGTAGCCATAGTTTGGGCAATATTTAATGAAGTATGATAACAGAATTTGCTGCAGGAAGCACAATATTAGTAGATAAACCAATTGAATGGACCTCTTTCGATGTGGTAAATAAATTACGATGGCACCTGAGAAATAAAATTGGAGTCAAAAAACTGAAAGTGGGTCACGCAGGAACATTAGACCCTCTAGCAACCGGGTTATTAGTGATTTGTATTGGGAAACATACAAAGCAAATTAACGATCTTATGATTGGTGACAAAACTTATACAGGGAAGTTTTTAGTTGGAAAAACGACACCTTCGTATGATTTAGAATCAGAATTTGATGCAGAATTTCCGATTGTTCATATCAATGAACACTTACTTGAGGAGGCAAGATTATCCTTTATTGGTAAGCAAAATCAAGTTCCACCCATCTTTTCTGCAAAACAGGTGAATGGTAAACGAGCATATGATTTAGCGCGCGCTGGAATTGAAATAGAATTAAAAGCAAACAAAATTAGGATTAATGATTTTAAAATTGACACTTCTTCCTTCCCCGAAGTAAGCTTTGAGGTTACATGTAGTAAAGGAACTTATATTCGATCTATTGCTCATGATTTTGGCGTTAAACTCAATTCTGGCGCAACTTTAATTGAGTTAAGACGTACGAAATCAGGAGGTCAAAACATAGCAGAAAGTAAGAGTGTAGAAGAGTGGATTGATTTTATTGAGAACTCTCCGCTCTAAAGTGTTAATTTTAGTACCTTTGCGTCCTTGAAAAATGAGAGTAACATAAACGGGATTGTTGTTATGAATAAAATGAAATTATCGCAGTTTAACTTTGACCTACCGGAAGAGTTAATTGCAGAGTACCCAAGTGAGAACCGTGATGAATCACGCTTAATGGTAATCCATAAGGATACCGGAGAGATTGAACACAAATTATTTAAAGACGTGATTAATTACGTTGATGAGGGTGATGTGTTGATTATGAACAACACGAAAGTATTTCCAGCTCGTATGTATGGAAATAAAGAAAAGACAGGGGCTAAGATTGAAGTCTTCTTATTGAGAGAGCTGAATCGCGAGAGTCTGTTGTGGGATGTTTTAGTTGACCCTGCGCGTAAAATTAGAATTGGAAATAAATTATACTTCGGTGAAGATGAGACCTTAGTTGCTGAGGTAATTGATAATACGACATCTAGAGGGAGAACTCTTCGTTTTCTTTTCGATGGACCGTATGAAGATTTCAAGAAAGCAATAACGGCGCTAGGAGAAACACCACTTCCAAAGTATATTAAGCGCGAGGTTGAAGATTCGGATGAAGATCGCTACCAAACAATTTATGCAAAAGAAGAAGGTGCTGTTGCAGCCCCTACTGCGGGGCTACACTTTTCTCGACAATTAATGAAGCGTTTAGAGCTTAAAGGGGTTGATTTCGCAGAAGTAACTCTACATATTGGACTAGGAACTTTCCGCCCGGTAGAAGTAGAAGATTTAACAAAACATAAAATGGATTCTGAGCAAATTTCAATCAAACAACCTTGTGTTGAGATGGTTAATAATGCGAAGAAAATGAAAAAGAAAATAGTTGCTGTAGGTAGTACGTCGATGCGTGCAATCGAAACTTCAGTTTCAACAGATGGTTTACTTAAGCCTTATGATGGATGGACAAATAAGTTTATTTTTCCTCCTTATGACTTTAGTATCGCTGACGTTTTAATCACAAATTTTCATACACCATTATCAACTTTGCTAATGATGATTTCTGCTTTTGGAGGTCATGAATTGATGATGAGTGCTTACAAAGAAGCAATAAAAGAAAAGTATAAATTTTACTCTTATGGTGATGCGATGATGATCATCTAGGAAAAGTCTTTATTGATACAAAAAAAAGGATGTTGATTATTTCAACATCCTTTTTTTTTGTTAGCAGAAAGTTAAATGTCAATATTTAGAAGATTAGCCGTTTATTTTTCACGACAGAGGAGCTATTGTTGTCGACCTGTATAAAAAACAAGGAAGACAGCTATTCATATTAATTCTATCTATTTCGTGTCTTTAACGCGTAAATAATAACTATTTTTGAAGCGCAAATTTTCTTTCATGGATAGCACTTCACCAAATATGGGATTTAAAGGTAAAATGAAGAATTATATGGTCTTTACAAAGTTCAGGCTGTCTGCTTTGGTAATTGTATCTGCACTTTCGGGTTATTTGTTTGTTGGGGGTAGTGATTGGTCAGAATTGACTTATCTTTTAGTTGGTGGGTTACTTATAACTGCTGCCTCAAATGGGTCTAATCAAATTTGGGAACGTGAATTAGACAGACTAATGAAGCGAACTGAAAATCGACCACTTCCTCAAGGTAGCATGTCTATTATTGAGGCATATACTGTTGTTGTTTTTTCATTAATTACAGGGACAGCATTACTTTTACTTATTAATCTTCCTTCAGCTTTATTAGGGTTATTGGCATATGTACTTTATGTCTTTGCATATACACCTATGAAGCGGATTTCTCCATGGGCAGTTTTTGTTGGGGCAATCCCTGGTGCTATACCCCCTATGCTTGGCGCAATAGCTTGTACAGGGGAGTTTGGTTTAATTCCAGGCATTTTGTTTTTTGTGCAATTCACATGGCAGTTTCCACATTTTTGGGCAATTGCATGGGTTGCCTATGATGACTATAAAGCTGGAGGGTTCTCTTTATTACCTTCTAAGCATGGGAAATCAAAAAATTCAGCGTATCAAATTGTCGTTTGGTCAATTGTGTTAATCCCATTCAGTCTTTTGCCTTGGGCGCTTGGCACTTCTGGGATATGTTCAATGATTATTGTTACGCTACTAGGTATCGGATTCTTCTATTATGCATATAAGTTATTATTAACATGTGACGACAAAGATGCTCGTAAGTTGATGTTTGCATCATTTATTTATCTGCCAATTGTACAATTTGCGTATGTATTTGATCGTAGTTTAGATGTTATTGAATCACTCCTTAAATAAATTTTAAAAGTCATGAAAGAAGATTTTTTACAAGACGAAAACAAAGAACAAGTAGATAAGGCAAGGAAAAACCTCGTGTATGTTTCGATGCTTAGTATTATCATGGTCTTTGCCGGATTAACATCTGCCTACATTGTTTCAATGGGAGATTCATTCTGGTTGAAATTCACATTTCCAAGCGCTTTTTGGATAAGTACGGCGATAATTGGAATGAGTAGTATTTGTATTCAGGCCGCAGTTTCTTTTGCGAAAAAAGGAAATATGCCTGCTATGAAAACAGCAATTTCAATTACGTTAGCCTTAGGGCTTTCATTCATTTATTTTCAGTTTAAAGGATATGGCCAATTAATTGACAATGGGGTACATTTCGTTGGAAATCACATCATTGTTACTGATGGCAAGTATGGAGATTACTTCGAAGTAAAGTATAACGGTGATTTTGTTGAGGTGAATGGAAATGATTTTTTACTGAAAAGTAAAAATATGAATGCGACCGAGATGAAAGCGTATCAGAATTTCATGTCTCAATTTCTAGAGGTAAGTGAGAAAGAATCCTTTAATATAAAGCAATATGGGAAGGATTTTGAACTCTTTTTTATGAATACCCCCTTAAAACTTATAGGAGGAGTCTTATATTCTGAAGAAGAGGGTAAACTAAAGTTCCTTGATTGCCTTCGTTTGAGAGATTTAGCAGTAAACGTTCGAGATAATCGCGGTGATTTTTTTGTTAAAGGAAAGATGGGGAAAGATTTCCATGTCTATTACAAAGGAAAAGAGTTGCAGTATGAAAATAGAGAGCTACAGATGAATGGCAAGAAACTGACTAATTACTTGCAAATTAAATCAATGGAAGCCGCAGATACAGCATCTTCATATTTGTATTTAATTACATTTCTTCATTTACTGCATGTTATGGTGACGACACTTTATATTGTAAAACTCGTAAAACACTCATTCTCAGGCAAGATTAATAAACAAGAGAACCTTACCTTACAAATGGGGGCTATTTTCTGGCACTTTTTGGGATTATTATGGCTCTATTTAGTACTTTTTTTACTTTTTATTCATTAAACTTGTAGATAAAATTTATTAAGCATGGCAGGACACGCTTCGAAAAAAATTGATTCAAAAACACTATGGGGAGGTAAGACTTCTCCATTTAGTACAAGCTATGGAAAGCTAATGATGTGGTTCTTTCTTGTGTCTGACGCACTAACTTTTGGTGCGTTTCTTGTTGCATATGGTTTCACGAGACACAACTATGGGGGTTCTTGGCCAATTGGAGAGGAAACATTTAACTCATTACCATTTTTAGGTCATGGGTATCCATTGATTTATGTGGCATTGATGACATTTATTCTTATTGTTTCTTCGGTAACAATGGTCTTAGCTGTTGAGGCAGGACATAGAATGGACAAAAAAGGAGTGGTTAAATGGATGATTGCTACTATTATTGGTGGTTTCTTTTTCTTAAGCTCTCAAGCATGGGAGTGGTCTCATTTTATTCATGGATCTGAATTCGGAAAGGTTGAGTTAGCAGATGGGTCTTTAGCTATTATTAAAGGGCATTTTGGCGAAATTGAAAACTTCAAAGTAACAAAAGCTGGTCATCATCATCAAGTTGGTGATATAATTACGGAAGATTTATTACACGAGTATCAACACGCGGTCTCAGAGGGTCATATTGAGAACAATGTAATTACGCTTCATGATGGTTCTGAAGCGACTATTTCAAAGCAGGAAAATGAGCATATGAGGCTACTAGTCAAAGAGGCTGGTGGGACTTATTCAAAAGGGGATGTTATCGAAAATGGTGCGATTTCGATGTATGAAGATGTTGTAAACTCGGGTAATGCAAATAAAGTTACTTATGGTGCAAACCTAAACGAGAATGAATATGGACCAAAGCAATATGGTCAATTCTTCTTCTTTATTACGGGGTTTCACGGGTTCCACGTGTTTACGGGGGTAATGATCAATATTTTAATCCTTATGGGTGTTGTCAGAGGTGTTTATCACAAAAGAGGACATTACGAGATGGTTGAGAAAACTGGACTTTATTGGCACTTTGTCGATTTAGTTTGGGTATTCGTATTTACATTCTTCTATTTAGTATAATTATCAAAAAATTAAATTAGCGGTTATGGAAAGAGATGATATTATTGAATATTCGTTAGACGGTCACCATAGCGAAGAGGCTGGAGTTAAAATTCGTAAAAAGATTTGGTTTGTTACAGCTCTTTTAACCGTTATTACGGCAGTTGAGGTTGCGCTTGGAATGATGATTAAACAAGATTCTGCAGCATGGCCATTTGTTAAGTGGGGGTTCATTATTATGACAATAGTAAAAGCAGGTTATATCGTATTGGTGTTTATGCATCTTGGTGAGGAAAGAAAAAGCCTTAAATATTTCATATTAGTACCGTATTTCATTTTTATGCTGTATATGATTTTCATTTTATTATGGGAAGGTACAGCCTATGGTGAAGCATTGCAGATTTATGGAAGTTAATTTTACTTTTAAATGGAAGTGAAGGGTGCTGTCGGACGAGTAAATAGAATCTTAATAGTTTTACTTCTGCTTGGGCCGGCTTTTATTTTGATATTGATTTCATCAAGAAATTGCAGCCATAACTTCAAGGAACTTGATGATTTTGGTCTAGCTGATAACTATGCATTTATTGATGCTCAAGGAGTGAAATATACTGCAGAGGACTTTAAGGAGTATTCTGTATTAATAAATGTACTTCAGCCTACTTGTCCTGAGAATTGTTCTGTTTCTTTCTGGCACTTAAATCATTTGATTTACCAAAAAATGCGCGATAAGTCGGGGAAAGAAGGTTCCTTGAGAATTATTACTTTTGTTACTGATGGTAAAGGAAATCGAATGAAGGATTTATCAGCTGTTAGCGACATGCTTAAAGACCAGGTTGAGGGATATGACCCTAACATATGGTTAGTAGCTTCAGGAGACCCTAAAAAGCTTTATAACTTTGAACATAATGATGCCAACTTACTTCAACAGGGGGAAGAGTATTATGGCGGTGAAGCGTTCCAAGAGTTAATGATGCTTTTGGATAAAAACAACCATCTTAGAATGGTACTTTCAGGTAAGTCTGAAGGAATGATTCGTAGAATGCGTGAACATGTTGCGTTATTGAAAAAGCAATACGATAAAGAAAATGCTGAAAGTGTTAAAAAGAACTAGTTTACTGCTCCTTTTTGTAGTTGTTCTGTTCTCTTGTAGTGAGAAAAAAATGCCTGCTTTACCAATTTTGGGTGAGCGCGATTTAGAATATTCAGTCGTTGATGGGCGAGAAGTTGCCGATACTATTTACCAGAAGGTTCCTTCGTTTAAATACTTGAATCAGGATTCAGTAATGATTACATCCGAATCTATGAAAGATAAGGTTTGGGTTGCAGATTTCTTCTTTTCACATTGCCCTACTATTTGCCCTACAATGACGGCTCAGATGAAACGGTTAAATTTTGAAATGCAAGATTTAGCAGAAGATGTTCAGTTTATGAGTTTTTCAATTGATCCTGACCGTGACACACCAAAGAGGCTGAGAGAGTATCGTGATATTTATGATATAGAAGGGGTTTCTAATTGGAACTTTTTTACCGGTGATGAAGAAAGAACTCACGTATTGGCTAAGAGCTTTTTTAATGGGGCTGAACGTGATGATTTAGCCGATGGCGGTTTTGGACATACAGACTATTTTGCAATCGTTGATACCGAGGGTTATGTTCGTGGAATTTACCAAGGAACAAATACAGAACAAGTAGATTTATTACAGGTACATTTAAGAAGCTTATTAAATATTAAATAGAAATGTTGGATCAAAATAAAGTAAGGCAAGCGAGAATATTAATTTATACCTTATCGGTAGTCATTCCAGTCGTTGTTGCGGTTCTCTTCGGAGTTAAGGTTGACGGTGTTGACTTGTCTTTTTTACCACCAGTTTATGCAACTATTAATGGGATAACAGCGGTATTATTGGTGCTTGCTCTTGTTGCCATTAAAAAAAAGAACAAGAACATTCATAGGGGCATAATCCGAGTTTGTTTGTTGCTTTCTTTATTATTCTTAGCATTATATGTAGCGTATCACATGACATCTGACTCTACTGAATACGGCGGAGAAATGCGAGCGTTATATCTTTTAATTCTTATTTCCCATATTTTTTTGAGCTTTGTGATTGTACCTTTAGTGCTATTTACCTATTTATTTGCCTGGCAAGGAGATTTTGAAAAGCACAAAAAATGGACACGCTTTACATGGCCAGTTTGGTTTTATGTCGCTGTCACTGGAGTTCTAGTTTACCTAATGATTTCTCCTTATTACATAAATTGATTTGAATCGAAATCTTGAAAATTGATTGGTTGCACCTGGCCGTCTAGTCCATTTCTCCCTGAATTCCCTGTAATACCTGTTCTGCCTATTCTACCAGCGGTCTGTCCAGTTATATGAGTACCGGCTTTACCAGCTTTACCGGCTTTACCAGGATTTCCTCGATGCCCCCCATTAGTGAAATACAACATCTTAGGTTCGATTTGTGAATTATTAGTGTGAATAGTAACTTGAATCGACCCTCCGTTCCCACCGCTACCTGAGGCACCTCCATTTCCACCATCACCGCCGCTACCAGGGCGTTTATACTTGCCTTCATTTAAACTACCATCACGACCATTGCCACCATTACCACCGTTACCACCGTTACCACCATTACCACCGTTAAGATTGAACGTTATAGTTCCCTCGCCCAATGTTTTATAGCGCCAAACTAAATTGGTTCGTTGATTTTTAATGTAAATATGAGTAAAACGATCTTCACGCCAAATATTTGAAATATAATTGTCTGCGCTTTGGCCGTCAACACCATTAGTACCATTTTCGGCATGTCTACCATCACGTAATAGCACTCTACTCCCTCGGTTTTTTTGACTTATACCATTCCTACCACTAACTCCCCGGGCATTAATAACCATATTGCCTTTAAAGTTAATTCGAATACTATCTGTTGTTTGAAAGACTTGCTCTTTGTCCGTAATTGTAATGCTAACATTAGCTGTGTTGTCACTAAATAATGTTGGGTGCTTTACGATTTTGAATTCTTTAGAGCTTCCGTTGCGAATAATATCTTTTGAAACGAGGTTAAGTTTCTTATTGTTTGTTACATCTATTTCGGTGCCGTCATTCATTAGAACCATGATCTTTGCTTCGATATTGCTACCAAAATTAATAGCTTTAATTGGATTATATTCGATGTAAGCCGTGCGTATTTCACTTACGTTTATTTTTTTAAAGCTACCGCAAGAACTTAAAACAATAAGTAATAATGATGAAAGAAAAACAAATTTCATAATTGGTTATTTTAATAAATCGCTACTGCTCTACAATAGAGCAAATTATACTCCAAATTTCATTAGAAGTGCTATCCCATGAAAACAATTTACTTCGTTTTAGTCCTTTTCTGCTTAATTCTTCTCGAGTGGATGAGCTATTCGCAAGGATACTCATTTTTTCACTGATGTCCTCTATACTGAAAGGGTCGCAATAAATTGCGGCGTCACCCGCAACCTCAGGAAGCGATGTTCTGTCTCCTGAAAGGATCGGCGTTCCACATTTCATTGCTTCAACCAACGGGATACCAAAACCTTCAAAATAAGGCACGTAAGTAAATATGCTTGCTGCCCCCATAATATCCGCTAGGTCGGAAAGTGATACATGTCCTGTAAGTATAATGTGTTCACGAATAAAAGAGGAGATTTCAATTTCACCAAGCTTTCCTCCAAACAACTCGGCCCCCACAATAACTAATTTGTGTTGGTCTTTTGAATTACTGCGCTTGAATTGCTCAAACGAACGAATGAGGCGACCTAGATTTTTCCTTGGATGAAGTGCCCCAACAAATAACAAAAAAGGATTTCCCCTAGTATAGGTGGAGCGAACCATGGTTTTTTGATCTAAACTCAAAGGTTTAAATTTAGGAGAAGCCCCATTCCATAATGCAGTAACCTTAGCTGTATCGATTTTATATGTTGAACAAATATCTTGTTTAGAGTATTCAGAAACGGTTAAAATATGGGTTGCTTTATGTGCAAACTTTGGAAAAAATCGCCGCAGGTATTTTCGCATAAGCCATGGTACATCTTCCGGATTATGCTCGAAGTTAACATCGTGAATTACAGCAATTTGCTTCACTTTACTTTTTAGTGAAAGATATCCGTCAGGAGATATAAAAACATCAGCTTTATACTTTTTTAATGCTCTTTTTACTGAAAATTCAAACCAAATATAAAATAAGAATGGATGTCTTGCCGGCGGATTTAAGATCACGGGAGTTACGTTTTCACCGAAAACAAACTTCTCGTCGAATTTTCTGTCAAAGAACAAAATAAATTCATGTTCCTGATGTTCTTCAACTAACCTCTTAACAACTTCATAGGTGTAATAACCAAATCCCTCCATTTTTGAAGAGAGTAAAAAGCGTGTATTTACAGCGATCCTCATTCGACTATTCTAAAATTGAAGTATGTGATTTGTTCTTTTTTCTTGACCAATTGTCGTTTCTCCACCATGACCGCAGTAAACAACGGTTTCTTCGGGCAGCTTAAACATTATATTGTGAATAGAACCCTTTAATATTTCAATATCTCCTCCTGGCAAGTCTGTTCTTCCGAAACTTCCAGCGAAAAGGACATCACCATTAATAACAAAGCCAGCTTCTTCGTTGTAGAAGACAACATGTCCCGCTGAGTGTCCTGGGGTGAATTTTACTTCAAGTTGAATGTCTCCAAAAGATAAAACATCGCCATGTTTTAGAACTTTATTTGGCGCTGATGGAGCAGAATACCCAGGATATCCATAAACATGCGCATAATCCGAAACCGCATTTAATGTGTTAGTGTCTTCTTTGTGCATATAAAAATCTATTTCAAACTTGGAAAGAACAAAAGAACACCCTAAAACATGATCAATGTGTGCATGAGTTAATAACAACGCGGCTGGGTTTAAGTTATTGAGTGTAATATAATTCATTAATTCATCCTGTTCGTGTTTTTCATAACAACCTGGGTCAATGATCACACAGTTATATCCGTCTTGAACGATGTATGTGTTCTCTTGAAATCCATTAAACGAAAACTTCTGAATTAATAATGCCATTTTTCTTTAGTTGTAAAGTACAAAAATAGGATGTTTTTAACGAATTAAACATATAATGCATCATTTGTGAGTTACTCTTTAATTATATTTGTAATAAATTAGAATTATGAAATATGCATTTTTATTAGTTGCTGGAATCATTTTAACGAGCTGTGGAACTAGAGTGCCTTATACAAACAAACTTAAAGATGAGTTTGGTTTGGAAACAGAACAGCAAATGAGAAAAGTGCAGTTTTTCACCTCTGCATCTATTATTTTAGAAAAAAACAAGAAATCAGGAAATCAAAGTACAAATAATGATGGTGTCTTAGTTACTGCTTCAAACACGAATCAAGAACGTGTAATTATTCCAATTGGAACAAAGTGTGTTTTTAATAGTTATGGAGATAATGGAGAATTGGTTCTTCGTTTTGAAGTAGGTGTTGGGAGAACAATTTCTTTCTTAATGAGAGGCGGCTCAACTTCTGGGAAGTATTATTTGCTCGCGAATTGGAATGGTAGTTCGAAGGGAGGCGATATTACTTATGGGAATGACTTATACGTAGCTACAACTAGTAGTGCAACGGCATATTTACAAGTGGTTCGTAAGAAATTACAAAAAACAAAACGTAAAGACAGAGTCGTTAGAGGGATGAAGATCTAATTATATCCATAATGTGTTTTTTTGAAAAGGTCGTCTATTGACGGCCTTTTCTATTCACCTAATTTTATATGATGGATTTCAGTGATTTCTTTTTCTGGAGTGGAAGGATTTTTATCTCCCCTCTTGTATAGACAGATAGACAGAATAGACAGGAGTACCACATAAAACAAAGTCTTCAGCAGGTACATCCTGGATACAGGAGGGCTGGTATACCTCTTTAAATCAATTTTACGTTCTTCCATCATACCCTAAATTTAAATCTATTCTTTTAACTTTGTAATTAATGAATGAATCAAAGTACATATTGGTTACAGGGGGAGCAGGATATATTGGTTCTCATACTGTAGTGGAGTTAATTCAACATGGCTTTGTGCCAGTCATCATAGATGATTTTTCAAATTCTACAGAACAAGTAATTGATGGTCTTATGGAAATCACAAGAGCTGATATTATTGTTCGTAAAGTTGATGTTTGTGATTTCGCTAAAACGAAATCAATATTTGAAGAGTTTAGATTTGATGGGGTTATTCATTTTGCAGCGTTTAAGGCGGTTGGAGAATCTGTCAAAGAACCCTTGAACTATTATAAAAATAATTTAGTAGGACTTATAAATATTTTAGATTTAGCTAAAGAATATGAAGTGAAAAACATTGTATTCTCTTCATCATGCACAGTATATGGAAGCCCTGACGGGAGTAGAATTGTCTCTGAAGAAACCAAATTGCAGCAGGCTACTTCTCCTTATGGCAATACGAAGCGGATAGGCGAACAAATAATAAGTGATTTAATTAAGAGCGGTGGAGACACAAAGGTCTTAAGCTTAAGATATTTTAATCCGGTTGGTGCGCACAGCTCTGCTTTGATTGGTGAACTCCCTATGGGAAAACCGAATAACCTTATGCCTATAGTTACACAGTCAGGGATTGGAAAAATTGGAAAAATCATTGTGTATGGAAACGATTACAATACGCTTGACGGCACATGTGTTCGTGACTATGTGCATGTCGTTGACGTTGCTGATGCACATGTAAAAGGCTTGAGTTGGTTAATGAAGCAAGAAAACTCACTTGAAGAGTACATTAATATAGGTACGGGAAAAGGAACAAGTGTCTTAGAAATTATTCATGTTTTCGAGCGCATTTCGAACACCAAATTAAATTGGAGTTTTGGTCCAAGAAGGGAGGGTGATGTTGAGGAGATATATGCCGATGCTTCTAAAGCAATGGAAATTTTAGAATGGAAATCAAACAAAACAGTTGAGGACGCTGTGTCTGATGCATGGAATTGGGAGTTAAAAATGAAGAATGACTAGAGTTGGATTATTAATAGTAATGTGTTTCATAGGCCTAAGCTCATTTTCACAGTATGATGGACAGGGTGGAGGCGAAGTGTCAAGGTTTAGGCCTGGCACAATGTGGTTTTTTACAGGGCTTAGACCTGCTAAGCAAGAAAAACAGTCTAAATACGACCGATTAATATTTGATGTTACTTACAACGATTGGATTGGAGACGAAGATCTTTTCCAAAATAGCTGGGCTTCAATTGGATTGAATACAAACTTAATGTTTGACATTCCATTAACGAAGGGAAGTACAGTAGCATTCGGAGCAGGTATTGCTCATCAGTATACAAATATTCGTCATGATAATCGATTTATTATTAATGAGCTCACTAGGAGCTCTGTATATGAGCCGAAGGATTCGTCAGACCTTTTTTATAAAAGTATAATTAGTGGTAATAGTTTTTCTATTCCATTAGAATTAAGGTTTCGAAAAGAGAATTGGAGACATTTTAAATTTCATGTTGGAGCAAAGGTTGGCTATCAAGTCAATACCTTATCAAAAAGAGTTTATAAAATTGACGGACAAAAAGAAGTCTATAAGCGTTATGGTTTTCCGGATGAAAATAAGTGGATTTATTCAGCGCATGTACGTTTAGGTATTCGGAACTGGGCTTTATATGCCAGTTATAACTTCAATACACTATTCTCGAATAGTAGCAGTACAAAACTGAATGCGGTTCAAATGGGATTGAGTGTTTCTCTTTTTTAAATTCAATTATGTTTATTGATACACATACACATCTTTTCTCTGATTCTTTTGATGAGGATAGAAATGAAGTTGTTCAACGTGCTATTCAATCAGGGGTAGAGCTCTGCTTATTGCCTAATATCGATGTAGATACAATTGATGCGATGCATAAATTGGAATTGAAATATCCAAAGAACTGTTTTTCAATGATGGGGCTTCACCCAGGCTATGTTGATGAAAGGTGGGAGGATAAATTAGAAATAATTAAGAAAAATCTTTTTTCAAGAAAATACATTGCAGTGGGTGAAATCGGAATGGATTTGTACTGGGATAAAACGCATATCGATGCGCAAAGGGAGGTGTTTAAAAAACAGGTGGAATGGGCAAAGGAGTTGAAGATACCTATCGCCATTCATGCAAGAGATGCATTTCAAGAGATTTATGAAGTTCTTGATGTGTTGGATGATGAAAATCTTTCAGGAGTATTTCATTGCTTTACAGGGACATTAGAAGACGTCAATAAAATTGCAGGATATCATAACTTTAAGCTTGGAATTGGTGGTGTGCTAACCTATAAGAACGCAAAGTTGGACCTTGTAATTAAAGATGTCCCAATAGATCAATTGATTTTGGAAACGGATTCTCCATATCTATCTCCAACACCGCATCGCGGAAAGCGCAATGAAAGCTCATACTTATTACATATAGCTGAGAAACTAGCGGATATTTATGGTCTTCCATTGAGTGAAATTGAAAGACAAACGACCGAGACTGCTAAGAAATTATTTAATTTACCCACTTAAATCAATCATTGAAAACTGATGGAAGTAAAACCTAGAATACTTATAATTTATACGGGTGGGACAATCGGAATGATTAAAGATTCTGAAACCGCTCAATTAACAAATGTAAATTTTGATCACATCTATGATCATTTACCCGAGTTGAGAAGGTTGAACGTAGAGCTTGATACGATAAGCTTTAAAGACCCTATTGATTCATCGGAAATAGAGATAGAACATTGGAGAGAAATAGCTGAAACAATCTTTGAAAATTACACAAAACACGATGGGTTTGTGGTGTTACATGGTTCTGACACAATGGCTTACACAGCTTCGGCACTTAGCTTTATGTTTGAAG
>Ga0115004_10002051_pt1 | contig 16679 bp, 20 predicted proteins | sample ArcticOcean_MG_C_10_FD_88737 | JGI IMG/M metagenome (GOLD analysis project Ga0115004, IMG submission 88737) | Marine microbial communities from western Arctic Ocean - ArcticOcean_MG_CB11_90 | ecosystem: Environmental > Aquatic > Marine > Oceanic | place: Arctic Ocean: Canada Basin | collected...
GATGTGAAAATTGACTTTAACTTTTATAAGCCGGATCTATATGAGCAAGAAATACTTCAAACGATTAAAAAAATCCAGAACCAAGATTTTGAACATGCACTTAATAGTACTCGAGATCTCTTAGCTCAATATCCTAAAAGCCGACTGGGGCAAATGATTTATGCTGATTTGTTGCTAGCAAAAGCTGCGCCTCTTCATAAGATTGGTGATGGTATATCAACTGTTAAAGCACAATATGACTTTAAACACGAGATCCAACAGCGCTGGCAGCATGAGAGTAATACTGAGCATCTGAGATTAATACCTGAAAATATTCTTTTCCTTGCAAAAAATCAGCCCTACGTTATTTTAGTCGATCAAGAAAAATCGCGCATTTATGTTTTTCGAAATGAACAGGGTACGCCCGTGTTAGTAGAAGACTATTTTATCTCCATTGGGTTAAAAGGTTACGGGAAACAAAAGCGAGGCGATCAAAAAACACCGGTCGGTATTTATCATGTCACTAAAACCATCGACGGTGAGGAGTTGCCCGATCTTTATGGATTGGGCGCATTCCCCATCAGCTATCCAAATGTCTGGGATGATCGCAAAAACCGGACAGGTGACGGTATCTGGATTCATGGCACACCGTCAGACACTTATAATCGTTCACCTTGGGCTAGCAACGGCTGTATCGTGGTCAGTAATCCAGATTTTACGCGTATTAATAAATACATAAATTCCAGCATTCATACCCCTGTCATCGTTGCTCAACAGGTTAAATGGCTGAAGCCGGGCGAATGGCAACAACAGCGTAAAGAGATGATAAATGTGTTAACGAGTTGGATCGCTGACTGGGAAAATAACCAGCACGATATTTACCGTGAACACTATTCAAAACAAGATTATTTTGCTTATAATCGCGATTTTAAAAGTTGGGATGGATACAAAAAATGGGTAACTAGGGATAGAAAAGACATTAAAGTTGAATATAGTAATTTGAATATATTTAATTATCCTGGAGAAGAAAACCTAGTCTTAATGCAATTTGCTCAATCCTACACCAGCAATAATTTAGATTTAGAGACAGACAAGGACGTGTATTGGCGTAAGGCAGATAATCGATGGCAGATTGTTTACGAGGGCGCGCGTACTTTCCCAAAAACTGAAACTCAACTAGTACAGAATTAAATAAAAAACCTTCAACAAAAAATGCTCTTCAACGTTAGAAGTGCGCAACTAAAATCAAAAATGGCTTACACCAGTGAATGTCATTATCAAAAAATATTAATATCAACATTGAACCCTGTGTTTAAACGAAGTAGTTGCCGTGGAAAAATTTACTGTTTGACTGCCTTTAGTACAACAAACTTCTGATTACTGGTGATCATTTCACAATTGCCAAATACTTTTTTCACTTTAGTGTGATAGCCCAAGTGACGGTTACCCACAACGTATAGAGCCGCATCTTTTCTTAACACTCGGCGTGCATCAATGAACATTTGCCAAGCAATCGCGTCACCAATCGCATTGAGTTGATGAAATGGAGGGTTGTTTAACACGAGATCGATGCTTTCGTCTTCAACCCCGTGTAAACAATCAGTGACTTTAAAGTGCGCTTTGATAGATTTCCCAAAGGCTTCACCAAAATTTTGTTTAGCAGAACTCACTGCCATGTAGGACTCATCTGCAAATATAATGCTCGAAGGTTTATTTAGTGATGATGCAATAATACCCAGTACACCATTGCCACAACCGAGGTCGGCAATATCTCGATATTGCTCATTAATAGGCATATGCTCGATCAGTAACTGGCTACCCTCGTCGAGTCTACCGCGGCTGAATACATTAGCATGGCTGCTAATATTAAAGCTCCGATTTGTCTCGAGTACAAAACGATCAGAGGAATTGGCAAAAGGTACCTCTAGAGATAAATTGGGTGTTGCAAATATAAGACGCGACTTTTTCCATGCTAGTGACGTTGTGGTTGGACCAACTATGGTCTCAAATAGCTGCAATGTTTTGTTATGAATCGAACGGGACATGCCAGAAGCAATAATGATTGTATTAGCACCAATAGAGGGCTTCAGTAAGCGTAATTGGAATTCTAATAACGCATGTGACTTGGGTGTTTTGATTAACACCAGGTCAAAGGCTTTTGCTGGCAGGCTTAACCCATTGTTAAATTTAAGCGCAGCAGGGTCTAATTCATTAGCTGATAAATTCTCCATCATCGCTTGTTGAGCGAGGTATGAATCTGACATTGTTGTGGGCTTATACGCTGCTAAAGCAACGGTCAAGGCACCAAAAGCATCATTGATAATAAGCAGGCTCAACGGTTCTGCTAACAAATTTTGCTCATCTACATACTTCAATAGATATTCATCTGCGGCCTCCCAGGCCTGTAACTTCACATCTATTGGCTTGCGATTGAGCGTAAATTGACCTTGCGAAACAAACATTTCAGTTAATTTTTTTGACGAGGATTCAATGTTACCAGTGGGTTTTTTCATAGATCAGGTCGCTAGATTTTAATTTGAGCGAAGGCTACCACAATATCATCTGATATGATTGAAACGATCATAAACAAATAGTCGCTTTAAATGAGTCAAAGTACAGAGCACGAACTAACACAAAGAATTGCGTTAATTTGACCCATGTTTACCGATCCCTAGGAGCCGTAATGGAATCTGCGATTTATAAAGTTATTATTTATGCTGGTCTGGCAGCCACTGTTAATGCAATATTTGTATTTGGACAACGTTCTTCGACTATTTCGTCAAACCCTTTTTTGTTTATGACCGCCGCCGTTAGTTTGTGTGCTGCAATGTTTATTGTTGCAGCCATATTCTCAGATAATAGTGGGAATGTTGTTTATTTAAAGCAAAATATTGGACCAATAGTAATATCAGCAATCGGTTTCTTTGTTACTTTCATAGGTTTCTATCTAATGTACAGCCGAGTTGGCGCACATGCTTACACGGTCTATGCGGTGCTATCAATATTAACAACATCTGTTTTTGTTGGGATGGTCATTTTTCGCGAATTATTTAATGGTTATCATGTTAGTTCGATTGGTCTGGCAGTTTTGGCTGTGTTTTTCTATGGTTACGGACAGCTTAAAATGACAAGCTAAATGAGAAATTTTTAGACTTCCCTCGGCATTAATGGTCAACAAAAGTCCAGCTTTTATGATGTAAAAGCCGTTATCTGATGTATCCTTATTGTTTATAAATCAAATAGAGAAATATGTGTCCAATGGCTTTCTTGCATGAAGAATTAATTACCTGCCCATATTGCGGAGAATCAATTACTGTCCTGATTGATCCGGAAGACATTGGTCAGGAATATATCGAAGATTGTCAGGTCTGTTGTAAGCCTATTAATTTTTCAGTGTCGTCTGAAACAGATGAAGAGCCGGTGGTATTTGTCCGGGCTGAAAATGATATCGTTTATTAAAGCAGTGTCAGTAAGGCCTCAAGTACTGCAGTTCTTACAATAAGTCATTACTTTTATTATATGGCTAGTAACTTAAACGCCAGATTTTGATTTGCAATACTATCTAGTGGGTGCTTCAACTTTAATTAAATGTAAACCTTTCGCTTTTGCTTTAGGACATAACTTACGGGCCTCATTTTGCTGAAGATAACGTTGAATGTCTTCTATTGCGATACGACCCTTCGCCAGTTCAAATAATGCGCCCATTAAGTAACGAATCATGTACTTCAAAAAACCATCACCAATAATTTTAAGATAATACATGTTGTTGGCTAAGGGTGAAAATCCGGCCTGATGAATGTCACAATAAAAAACTTCTCTAACACTTGTGGTAACACTTTTGTCACGGCTACTAAAATTATAAAAATCATGTTGACCTGCAAATAATTGACAGGCAGCTTTGAGTAATGCCAGTGTTTCGGGGGCTAGGCTATGCACGGGCAGATGCACAGCAATATCAGAAGTGATGGCATTGTCCAGCGGCGCAGCAATAAAGTAATAGTGATATTCCTTGCTAGTGCTTGCCCTATTAGGCTGGTAACTTTTGGTTGATGGCGAGCACTCAAGAATACGAATATCTCTTGGCATTAAAGAATTGAGACCCATTAAAAGATGTTCAGGAGTGATCTCTATAGGTAAAGTAATTTTTGCTATTTGGCCTTGCGCATGAACACCTGCATCAGTTCGACTGGCTGCTGATATGGTACAGGGCTGATAGTTAGTTATTTTTTTTAGCGCATTAAGGATGGTGCCTTCTACAGTAGGCCTTTCTTCATTTAAAGTATCCATTGATTGAGCTTGCCATCCAAAGTACTGAGTTCCCTTATAGGCGAGCGTAACTCGAAAGTAATACATACTGGTTATATATCCTTGAGGCTTTTCAAGCTCGTCTGAGACCAGATTGAAGCAACCCGGCCGGTTGAGCCTTAGTTAAAAGTGGGACTAAAATGGACAAGGGCAAATGCCTTCCACTCTTTGTCCTGTTACGGGATGGTCAAAGGCTAGCGTTGTTGCATGTAGCATTAATCGTGGTTTCATTAAAAAAGCTTCATCTGTCGCATATAAGTCGCAGCCCAAAATAGGGTGCCCCATTTGCTGGCTGTGAATGCGCAATTGGTGTGTGCGCCCCGTTGCAGGGGTAAAGTTCACTTTTGTTGCAAAGAGATCAGAGGGGCGTTCAACAACTTGGTAATTGGTCAGAGCAATCTTGCCCGTCTCGAAACAAATTTTTTGAAGTGGAAAGTTGGGTTTATCCTTAGCGATAGGATATTCAATCAGGCCGTTATCATGAGCAAGATGTCCGTGCAGTAAGGCGTTGTAGCATTTTACAACACTGCGTGCCTGAAACTGTTTGGTGATGTGCGCGTTGACTTTTTTATTCAGCGCTAAGACCATGATACCTGATGTGCCAAAATCCAAACGGTGGAGCATAGTTGCCGTTGGAAAATCCTGAACTAAACGAAAATGAACGGAATCCTTATTGAGCGGGTGCTTGCCCGATAGACTGAGCAATCGAGTTGGCTTATTGATTAGCAACAAATGCGGATCTTGAAACAGGATTTCAATCTCTTCATAACAGGCAGGTACTATGAACGGATCAGCTTGTGGTTGCATCGAAGGCTTAATTACTCAATGTGAAAGTTTGTTGGCTTAAGGAAGTTTACGTAATCGACCTACTCTGTTCATAAAGATAGTTAATATCGCTCACTACCAAAGAAGGTCAGCAGCCTAAGTCTTTATTATCGATGGTGACTTCCAGAATCTTACTGTTATCAGCAAACCACTGCTTTACATACAATGTACCAACGACAGCCGTTTTATCCTCATCTGGATCTTCCTTGAAAAGCATGCTGTTCTAAGGTTTTTTTTCGTATCTAAACGCTCTAATTCTCCTCGACATGTTTTCTAACCCTTACTGAATATCGTTTATTTGTTAATGCCTAAAAGATTCACTTCAAAAATCAGTGTTGAACCGCCAGGGATATCACTGCCAGCACCCTCATTACCATAAGCCATCTCTGCAGGAATAAAGAAACGAGTCTTCTCACCTACCACCATCAACTGTACACCTTCCGTCCAGCCCTTGATCACTTGATTTAAGCCAAATGAAATGGGCTGCCCACGTTTTACAGAACTATCAAATACTGTGCCATCTAAAAGGCTACCTTGATAGTGTACTTCCACTTGGTCTGTTGCCGAAGGATGCTTGGTACCGGTACCTTTTTCTAAAACTAAGTACTGCAAACCAGTACTGGTGGTCTTAATGCCATCGATGGTTCTATTCGATTCCATAAAATCTGCGCCGATTTTTTTGTTTATAGCGATTGCTTCGGAACTAACACCACCTGATTTTATGAAGTAGTAGCCAATTAAAACAATAGCAATAATTAAAATAATAATTTTGGTCACAGTAAAGCCCTAAAAATAAAAAGTCAGATTAAACTGAAATCGATTACTAAGTATCGAGCAATTTAGACAAGGTGAATTGTCATTCACTTTAATGCAAAGTACAAATATTAAAGTGTAATAATACCAACCCAGATAAGCGTTAGAACTTAAGTGGTGTTCCCTAAACGATAGACACCTACTAAAATGTTAGAAATTTAATATTAAATGGCTTGCTTGAGTTCTATAAACCTTAATAGATCAAGCGCAAATGGAGCGGTGCTTGGCTAGTTCTGCTTGAACTCTAGCTTGACTGATCTAAAAAGCGTTACTTTTTATTAAAATCACCTTCTACGTTAATGGCCGTGCTGAGACGGTGTTATTTTTCCCGTCACTTCTATTTGAAAACGCTGAAAATGTAGCTATTCTCTTATACATATACTTTATACAACGTAAACTAATAAAAGTATGCTGTAGACTTATTCATTTAGGTAGCCTAAATATATAGTGTCTTAAAATGGTTTTATTACGAGTAAAAATCGATAAAAAATGTCTAATCTACCCCTAAATAAAAATCACTCCGTCCTGGTTGATGCCGTAGAAAATATGGTGGAGGGTATGGTTACTTACGACTCTAACGGATGTTTACTGACATCAAACCAGGCCTTTCGAGATATGTATAGTTATACTGAATTGCAGGCGGCTCCGGGTGTTCATTGCGATCAGCTGGGTATTATAGATGTACTGTTGGGTAATGCGATTGTAGGTGATGAAAACGGTGGATTTGGTAATGATTTTTTTAAACGAAAATGGGCTTACCGCGAGAAACTAGAGGGTTCATTAACGGTAAAAATGCAAGATGGACGCTGGATTCGAACTACTGATCGATTGATGCCGAATGATTCAATTGTATCGGTCCATGTTGATGTGACTGACTTAAAACATGCCCAAGAAAAAATACAGAAAACGCAAAAAGAGCTAGCTGATTTAAATGTTAATCTTGAGCATCAAATAGCAGAAAGAACGATGGCGCTTATACAAGCTAAAAAACTAGCTGAGCAGCAAGCGCGAACAGATGCATTAACGGGAATCAATAACCGCAGGGCCTTCTTTGAGTCTGCGATGGTTATCCATCAAAAGGCACTCAACTTAGGTATGGAATATGCCCTCTTAGTCATTGACGTTGATAATTTTAAATGTGTAAACGATAGTTATGGGCATTTACTAGGTGATCAGGTGCTTATTTTATTAGCGAATGCCATAGAGTCAATAACTGGGCCAAGCCATATAATTGGCAGAATAGGAGGTGATGAATTTGCGATTTTACTACCCGAATTATCCTCAAAAGAAGCTAAAGTTCGAGCAGAACAGTTATCAGTTTGTTTTATTGAAAAAATCAATACTTTAGGCCTTTTAATATTAAAGCCAACGTTGAGTATTGGAATTGAGCAATATAGGTACGGGGACAAAGATGCTAAAAGTGTTATGACTCGTGCTGATGAGGCCTTATATAGTGCAAAGATAAATGGTCGGGGTCGTATTATGTTATCGACTAATTAGAGTTTTTAAGCCATGTTTGAAGCAGCAGAAGGTGTCATAGTTTAGCCGTGGTTGTGAAATTAGACCGAGTTAAATTAGTTCTTTAAATAAGAGAACTTAGTTGAGTAGATGGAATGTCAGAATTAATCTGATACAGTCCTTTAAAATAAGGAGAATAAAGTGACCAATAACTTAAATATAGATCGGAGAGTGATTGATACCCGTAAGAGTAAATATGATGTTTATGCGTTTGGTGGGCCAAAGCTTGACAATATTGGCCAACTTGATCTTACCTATGACCATAAAACTGGCCATGGGGCGTATATGGTTCGAATGGAACCAGGTGCCGAAACAACGGCACATAAGCATACGACTCGAGAGGAATACTTGATATTAGAAGGCGATTTGGTCGAACCTGACGGGTTGGTACTGGGAGTAGGTGACTATGTTATTTATGAGCCAGGCACAGAGCACAGTAGCCGGACGGTTAATGGCTGCTTACTAGTTGGGTTTGACTCTAAAGCATAAGGGCCTAATTACTATTCGTTATGTCAATTTAATGATGTGTTGAGCTCAATGGCAGATTGTCACCTTCAACAAATAGCTGTTCTAGTTCCACCTTATCAAACGTGTAGTTTGCATTACAAAACTCGCAGGTAATGGCAACTTCGTTTTGTTCTTCAATGAGACTATGAATTTCTGTCTTCCCCAATGAAACGATCATATCGAGAGTTCTTTGTTGAGAGCAGGTACAGGAGAACTTAATGGGTTTAGCATCAAAAATCTCTAGCTCTTCTTGATGGAATAAGCGGTGTAATAATACTTCGGCTTTTAGTTTTATTAACTCATTCTGCTGGGTGGTCTCTGCTAGATGCAAGATTCGATTCCAAGCATCTTTATCGTTCTCTTCAGCAGGTAGTTTTTGTAATAATAGTCCAGTAGCGGATTGCTCATCACAGGCAAGCCATATTCGGGTTGGTAGCTGTTCAGATTGTTCAAAGTAGGCTTGCAGCGCCTCTGAAATGCTATTTCCGTTAAGGGGTACAATACCTTGGTGAGGGAGCCCAGCTTTATTTTTAATCGTAATCACAAGTTTGTCAGTTTCAAATATTTTCTGCAGGCTAACTTCCTTGTCCAGCTCACGTGATTGACGCACTATTCCGCGAATGGTATGTGATGAGGTTGCCTCAGCGAGTAACAAATGGATTGGGCCTGTACCACGAATTTGAAGGCTGACGCTACCTTCAATTTTTAGGGTCTCCACCAGTAAAGTAGCCGCGGTCAAAGCGTGCCCAAGCAAGGTCAATGCCGCACCTTTTATGTCTGACTGGGCGACAATTTTACGCCAGCTTGCGTCCAAAGAAACATGCTCGCCACGAATTGGGTTGTGAGCAAATAGAAAGCGTTTCAGCTGGTCAGAATCTTTCATTAGGCTTTCAGTTTATCTCGCAGCATTTGATTGACTTGGCCTGGGTTCGCTTTGCCTTTGGACTGTTTCATGATTTGTCCAACGAAGAAACCAAGCATTTTCTCTTTGCCGGCTTGAAATTCTGCGACTTGATTTGGGTTGGCAGCAATCACTTCATCAATCAAACCTTCAATGGCACTGCTATCGGTGATTTGCTTTAAGCCGCGGCTTTCAATAATCGAATCAGCACTGCCTTCGCCTTGCCACATAGCTTCGAATACTTCTTTTGCTATTTTGCCTGAAATTGTATTATCAGAAATGCGCTGTAGCAAAGTAACAAGCATGGCAGCGTTTATAGGTGATGATTGAATATCCAAATCAGACCGATTAAGTGCACCAGATAAATCCCCCAGTATCCAATTAACTAACAGTTTAGATTGATCCGGCGCTAATGCTAAAGCGGTTTCAAAATAATCTGCGAGTTCACGACTACTCGTCAGAAGTTCTGCGTTGTAATCGGACAAGCCAAGGTCGCTGATAAAACGCTGGCACTTTTGCTCAGGTAATTCTGGCAGATTATTCCTGATAATTTCAATGTCTTCATCTGTCACTATCACTGGCAATAAATCAGGGTCTGGAAAATATCGGTAATCGTTGGCTTCTTCCTTACTTCGCATTGAGCGAGTTTCGTGCTTGTCAGAATCGTAAAGCCGCGTCTCTTGTGCAACTGTACCGCCATCTTCAATGAGTTCAATTTGTCGTTCGACTTCATAATTAATGGCACGTTCTAGAAATCGGAATGAGTTTATGTTTTTAAGTTCGGCACGAGTCCCCAGTTCTGTCTGACCCATGGGCCGAACAGACACATTAGCGTCACAACGAAACGAACCTTCTTGCATATTGCCATCACATATCTCGAGATAACGAACTAATGAATGAATTTTTCGAGCATAGGCAACAGCTTCTTTTGCTGAACGCATATCAGGATCTGATACGATTTCAAGCAATGGTGTGCCTGCACGATTTAAATCAATACCAGTATGACTGGGAAATGCTTCATGCAATGACTTGCCTGCATCCTCTTCAAGGTGTGCGCGAGTAATGCCAATAGTTTTAGGCTGGCCTTCATTAGGACCGTCTTGAAGAGTAATATTGATCCTTCCAACACCCACTATCGGCAGTTCAAGTTGAGATATTTGATAACCTTTAGGTGAGTCAGGATAAAAATAATTTTTGCGATCAAACACAGAGCGTTTACCAATCTCAGCACCAATTGAGACACCAAACTTGATCGCCATATTGACTACTTCAGTATTCAATACGGGTAATACACCAGGCAAGCCAAGGTCAACCGCACAGGCTTGGGTATTGGGTTCAGCACCATAGGCAGTCGAAGCGCCAGAGAATATTTTGCTCGAAGTGGCCAATTGCGCGTGAATTTCGAGCCCAATTACAGTTTCCCAACGGGACATTATTTCACCTCCGGAGCTTTTAGGTGCCAATCAGTTACTTGTTGAAATTTGTGTGCAGTGTTCAAAATTCTGGACTCTTCGAAGTAGTTACCAATTAACTGAAGCCCAACAGGCATCGATTGAGAAAACCCAGCTGGAATCGACATACCAGGCAAACCAGCTAAATTAAGCGACAGTGTATAAATGTCTTGCAGGTACATATTGATGGGGTCATCTGTTTTTTCACCACGCTTAAAAGCAACTTCAGGTGTCGTTGGGCAAAGAATGACGTCGACCTGCTCGAAGGCTTTAACGTAATCTTGTTTTATTAGGCGCCGCAGTCGCTGAGCCTTCAAATAATAAGCGTCATAATAGCCAGCAGATAGGGCGTAAGTGCCAATCATAATTCGTCGTTTGACTTCTTCGCCAAAACCTTCTGAACGAGAACGTTTATATAAGTCCTCGAGATCAATAGGGTTTTCACACTGATGGCCAAAACGAACACCATCCATACGAGAGAGATTAGAAGAGCACTCGGCGGGTGCAACCACATAATAAACTGGAATTGACAAGCCCATGTTGGGTAAGCTGATGTCGACTATTTCAGCGCCCAGTTTGCGAAACTCACTTATAGCCGTTTCAATTACTGTTGCAACATCTGAATCTAGTCCGTCGGCAAAAAACTCTTTTGGCAAACCAATTTTAAGGCCAGCAATATCCTTATTAAGATCGACTGAGAAATTAGGTACTGCTTGATCAACTGAGGTTGAATCACGCGGATCAAATCCAGACATTGATTGGAGTAATAACGCACAATCTTCTGCGGTATGCGCAAAAGGGCCGGCTTGTTCTAAACTCGAGCCAAAAGCGACAATACCATAACGTGATACGCGGCCATAAGTAGGTTTAATGCCAGTAATACCGCACAGTGCTGCAGGTTGGCGAATCGATCCACCGGTATCAGTGCCAGTCGCACCTGGTGCAAGCCGAGCAGCAACGGCGGCGGCGGAACCACCTGATGATCCACCAGGAACCCGACTTGTATCCCACGGGTTGCCAACCGAGCCATAAAAACTGTTCTCATTCGAAGAGCCCATTGCAAACTCATCAAGATTTGTTTTACCGAGCATCACGGTACCGCTTCGATTAAATTTTTCAATAACAGTTGCGTCATAGGGCGCTATAAAGTTGTCGAGCATTTTAGACCCACAGGAAGTTTTCACGCCATCAGTGCAAAAAATATCTTTGTGTGCCATTGGGATTCCTGTCAAGACCGACCCCTTGCCACTGGCAATTACAGCATCGGCGCTGGCTGCCTGTTTTAACGCTAGCTCACCAGTCACGCTGATAAAGCAGTTAAGATCTATATTTTTCTGATTGATTTTATTGAGATAATCTTGCGTAATTTCGACACTGGAAAATTGCTTATCTGCGAGACCTTTTTGTAATTGCTTGATAGTTATTGTCATACTTGATCTCACTCAATCACTTTTGGTACGCGGTAAAGATGTTGTTCAACATCAGGCGCAATGGCTTGAAATTTTTCACGTTGATTCGTTTCACTCACGACATCAGGACGCAGACGCTGAGTGGCGTCCATCGGATGTGCCATGGGTAAAATATTAGTGGTATCATGCAGCTTCATTTGTTTGAATACGTTAAGAATATTCGATAAATCGTTGGTATATTGTTCAACATTAGAATCGTTGATTTGAAGGCGGGCCAGATGTGCAATGTTTCGCACTTCTTCAGTTTTCAGTGTCATTGGGTCTATTTTCCAAGGCTATATTCAAAAAGCAGGCAAATTTAACATAATTTCACGGGCAGTATAAGCAAAACGCAACCATTTAGGGCTTTCTTCCTTGCCCAAAGTCTGTCCCATTGCTAAAGTATGCATTATCTTGGCCAATTCCATGAATGCTCCTGGTTATCCGGGTTCTAATGGGCACATAAAACACAAATCAGGTTTAAAAAACGTATGTTTTCAGCTATTAGGGGATTGCTATCTAACGATCTATCGATTGATTTAGGAACTGCGAACACTCTCATTTATTCTCGAGGTCAAGGCATTGTCCTTAATGAGCCATCAGTGGTTGCGATAAGACAGAACCGTGGTCCTGGCGGCCCAAAGTCTATTGAAGCGGTGGGCACTGACGCTAAGAAAATGCTTGGCAGAACCCCAGCAAACATTACTGCTAAACGACCCATGAAAGATGGCGTTATAGCAGACTTCACTTATACCGAAAAAATGTTGCAGCATTTCATTCGTAAAGTACATGAAAACCAGTTTTTACGTCCAAGTCCCCGGGTCTTGATTTGTGTACCTTGTGGCGCGACACAGGTTGAACGAAGGGCCATCAGGGAATCAGCGCTTGGTGCTGGTGCACGTAAGGTTTACTTAATAGAAGAGCCAATGGCCGCCGCAATTGGTGCCGGTATGCCAGTGGATGAAGCGCAGGGTTCAATGGTGCTTGATATTGGTGGTGGTACTTCTGAAGTTGCTGTTATGTCATTAAATGGAATTGTTTATTCTGCTTCCGTCAGAATTGGTGGTGACCGTTTTGACGATGCCATTATTAATTATGTTCGTCGTAACTATGGCATTTTAATTGGTGAAGCCACGGCTGAGAGAATTAAAGTAGAAATTGCGGCGGCTTACCCCGGAAAAGACTTGCGAGAAATTGAAGTAAAAGGTCGCAATCTATCTGAAGGTGTACCTCGGAGTTTTACGCTCAACAGCAATGAGATACTCGAAGCTCTACAAGAGCCACTTTATGGGATCATCAGTGCGGTTAAAAATGCGTTAGAACAAACCCCACCAGAACTCGGTTCGGATATCGCCGAACGTGGAATTGTTCTTACCGGTGGCGGTGCACTTTTACGCGATCTTGACCGACTTATTATGGAAGAGACTGGCTTGCCTGTGATTATTGCTGAAGATCCGCTGACTTGCGTAGCGCGTGGTGGTGGTCGTGTGCTTGAAATGATTGATCAGCATGGATTAGACTTTCTAGCGGTCGAATAATTTAGGCCTCATCCGCATGACTCATTTACAGAAGCAGGCGCGAGGGGCTACAATTCAGGCGTTATTGCTTATCAGCATTTGCATTGGAATGATGTTTGTTGATCATCGATATAACCACTTAGAGGTTGTACGCTCAAACATATCGTTGGCTCTGTCACCCCTGAGATATCTAGTCAACTTGCCAGAATTAGGTAGCCACTGGGTGAGTGAATGGTTTAAGTCGCATAATGAACTGTTAAACGATAATAAAACCCTCCAGACTCGGGGGCGAATTCTAAATGCTCAGCTTCAACGCATGCAGGTATTACAAGCAGAGAACACTCGGCTTAGAAATTTACTCAGTTCTTCTCGCAAGTTGACAGATGAAGTCATCGTGGCTGAGCTTCTGTCAGTTGATCAAAATCCCTATCGACAGTTAGTTGAAATCAATAAAGGTACGAATGATGGTGTAGAAATTGGTCAGGCAATCATTGATGATTTTGGTGTAATGGGTCAGGTGATCCATACCAATCGTTTTTCTTCTACCATCATCCTGATATCTGATCCAGATCATGCAATTCCAGTTCAGTTTATTCGAAGTGGTGTTCGGTCAGTTGCGTTTGGCAATGGTAATACTGACCATCTTGAATTACGTTTTTTACCCGCAACGGCAGATATTCAAATTGGAGACGAGCTGGTGACATCGGGTTTGGGAGGACGTTTCCCCACCGGTTACCCCGTTGCGACAGTTGCGTCGATTAGCGAAGATTTAGCCCACGGGTTTTTGTCAGTTCTGGCAGCCCCAAAAGCCAGGCTGGATAGCAGCCGAGAAGTATTGGTGATTAAAATTGGTACTTTTAGTAAAGGCGAATAGAACATCTTATACATGTTAAAATTAAAACATCTAGTTATTTATCTAAGCTTCATTGTTGGTCTGTTATTATTGATACTGCCCTTGCCGGACTGGGTTTGGCATTACCGCCCTGACTGGCTGGCTTTAATACTAATTTATTGGTCAATGGCATTACCCAAATATGTTGGCTTATGGACAGCACTTATTATTGGGTTACTCGCTGACAGCTTACTAGGCACTTTGCTCGGTCAACACTCACTAGCGCTGGTGATCATTACTTATTTAAATTTAAATCTCTATCAACGCATAAGAGTTTTATCTTTAGTTCAACAGAGCGTTTATGTTTTTGGTTTGCTGTTGATAAACCAAATTATTGTTTTTTGGATGGATGGTGTTATGGGGTTGACAATACCAGTTCAGGCTGTTTTTGTGGCGCCTTTTATTGGGGCGCTATTGTGGCCATTCGTTTTTATTATATTACGTGATATTCGACGTAAAGCCATGTTAAATTAGTCCTTATTTGCTACAGAAAAAATCTCTATTTAATCAGGCCCAGCAACAATCAAGATAGGTGCCTTAATGGTGGTTATCGAGAATACTTATAAAGGTTTTAACCGCTCATTGAGAATAAATATGGACTACATCTATATCGACAGTAGTGAAAAGCTGGCCAATTTTTGTTCAAGCATCGAAGCAGCTGATTATTGCGTCATTGATACAGAATTTGTTCGCGAAAAAACATATTATCCAATACTGGCCCTAATTCAAATAGCAACAGACCAACACATGGGTTGTATTGATCCACTTGCCTTTGATTGCTTTGAACCCTTCATAAAGCTATTACAAAACCCTGATTTAATTAAAGTATTTCACTCCTCTAGTCAAGATCTTGAAATATTATTTCAAAACTATGATCAAATTCCAACGCCAGTATTTGATACTCAGCTCGCCGCTGCAGTATTGGGGTATAACCATCAGATAAGTTATGCAGACTTGGTTCAAAATGTAACGGGGGTTCATCTTGAAAAAAAGTATACTCGAGCGAACTGGGTTCACCGGCCTTTGACCGAAGGCGAACTCGATTATGCGATGGATGATGTTCGCTATCTCATGCCAGTGTATCGACATTTAAAATCTGAATTGGAAGTAAAACAGCGGGGTCCCTGGATAGAGAAAGAGTTTCAAAAGATGAGTGCAGAATCGAGTTACGAACTCGATTCCAGCAAGTTATGGAAAAAGCTGAAAGGTGTTCAAAAGCTTAAGGGCATTCAGTTACAGATTGCCAGTTTACTTTGTGAGTGGCGCGAACAGTTGGCACAGAAAAAGAACCTACCGAAACGTTGGGTCATAAAAGACGAGCTGATTATTGATATTGCACGATTAAAGCCAAGCTCAGCCACAGAGTTAGCTTCCATTAGAGACGTGAATCAAAAGTTTGTTGAACAGAATGCTATGACAGTGCTCGATGCTATCAATAAAGCGCAGGCAATGGATTCCAGTGAATGGCCAAAACACGAAAAATCAAGGGCATTAACCTCGGGCCAACAGTCAGTTGGCGATTGCTTAATGGCGCTGTGCAGAGAAATAGCGGAAGAAAACAACATTGCATTGGCAACTTTGGCGACCCGTAAAGATATCGATAATCTTATTATCAATCGTAAAAATAGCGAGCTCTCTCAAGGATGGCGTTTTGAGATGGCGGGTGAAAAGCTACTCAAATTTATTCATGGCCAGACAGGTATTGCGGCTGGGGAAAGCGGTATAAAGCTAATAGTTGCATCCTGAGTCTTTGCGCTTTTACTGAACTAAGAAGCTTGAAAACAAAACATCACCAACATCTTCATTGTTAGACAGCTCTGCAATTAAGGCCTGAATTTTTAATTTGGCTGATTGCCTGATTTCTTCACGTTTGTTGGGCGCTTTCATATCGTTTGCGGGTTGCTCGCTGAGTAGTACTATAAGTTGATGGCGCATTGCAGGAATGTGGGCTTTGATAATGGTTTCAGATTTAACGTTTGTTATCAATATGTTTGCAGTTATTTGTAGGTAAGTATTGCGGCTGCGCTGACTACTTAGATTTAATACTAGGGGCTCCCCAAGAGAAATATAAGCGGTTTCATTTTTTACTCCTTCACTTTCACTTTCAGCTGACAAGGCCTGATTACCCACTTGTAGGGTAAGAAGTAAAAACATTAGGTTAGCGCTTAACAGTATTTTTTTCATGGTATTTTTCCAACTATTTAGTAGTATGGTTTATAGACTAGTTTCAATGTTTAACTAAACCTTTATCGGCAATTAACCTTAATATATGAATTCTGAAATTATCCAAAAGCTAATAGAAAACGGTATGCCATCTGCTTCAATCGCTGTATCGGGTGGGGAGGGTAAGTATGTTGCCGAAGTAACCAGTGACGCCTTTGAAGGTTTGATGTTGATCAAACGCCACAAGTTGGTATACGCCTGTGTTAACGCTGAGATTACCTCGGGTGAATTGCATGCATTAACAATTGTTGCAAAAACACCAGCAGAGCTTGCCAAGGCCTAGCTTTTATTCTAACAATA
>Ga0115004_10002053_pt1 | contig 16671 bp, 2 predicted proteins | sample ArcticOcean_MG_C_10_FD_88737 | JGI IMG/M metagenome (GOLD analysis project Ga0115004, IMG submission 88737) | Marine microbial communities from western Arctic Ocean - ArcticOcean_MG_CB11_90 | ecosystem: Environmental > Aquatic > Marine > Oceanic | place: Arctic Ocean: Canada Basin | collected...
CGCGCGAAAAAGAGCAGATCTCTCTCTTAAACGCGCTGATATCCAAATCTCATCTGAATTCCAGTAAAAGGTATATTCTTTACTACAGAAACGTCATCGATGTCGTCGATATCGATACCGACGATGAACGGCGCTTCTTTTCGTTCTTTGTCGTTGTCTTCGGCGAGGAGGAGGAAGACAAATGCGTGTTCTTTTTCGAACGACGCTTTGTTGAAGAAGAGAGGCGGAAAGAGTTTCACGCGGAGCAGGAGCACGTCGTCGTCGCGTGATGGCGTCGTCGTCACGCACGCCTCGGCATCATCACCATCGTCATCGTTCGCAAAGTCTAAGACTTTGTTTTGGCCGGGGTCGCGGCGGCAGGGGAGAGGACGACGGACGATGACGACGACAGCAATACTAAGAACAACGGAAAAAACGAAAGCAGATGCGATAGGACGTAACGAGAGTAGTAGTAGCAGTAATAGTAGGAGTAGGAGTAGGAGAAGAATAAGAAGAAACAAGGCGATATTCGACTCTCGGGACGAGGATAAAGAAAGCGCGACGAAAGCAGCGACGACGGTGGCGGCGGTAGATTCTTCTCCCGAGAACCAAGGGAACAGAAATAGTAGTAGTAGCACTTCTTCGCCGACGGAGTTACTCAAAACTTTAGGCGCGAAAGATATCGTGGACGCTTCTCGAGATTCCATAGACGACGAGCGAGACGAGACGAATTCAAAGACGACGCTCGTCGCGTTTGGATGCGTTCTGTTGGGGATATTAGCGAGTTCGGTGTACTTTAGAGAACCAATCACGGAGGCTTTATTCGGATACGCTTCGTATTTGGACTCGCTCGGTCCCGTGAACGGGCCGTTGTTGTTCGGGTTCGGGTATTTCGTTTTGGAAATGTTCGCGGTGCCGGCGTTTCCGTTGACGATGTCTGCCGGGGCGTTGTTTGGCGCGTTTGAAGGGACTCTGGTTGTGGTGAGTTCCGCGACGGTGGCGGCGGTAGCGGCATTTCTTGTTTCCAGGTACGTGGCCAGAGACTCGGTGAAAAAATTGGCGAGCGAAAAGTTCGGCGAGCAGTACAGGAAAATCGACGAGGCGATTGGAGAGAACGGATTCGGCGTGGTCTTCATGTTACGCTTGAGCCCACTTTTACCGTTTTCCGTGTCCAACTACCTCTACGGCTTGACATCCGTCTCGGTGTTGGAGTACGCTCCGGCGTCCTTCTTGGGCATGATACCGGGGACGGCGGCGTACGTCGCGAGCGGCGACGTCGCGCGAACCATTTCCGCCGGCGGAGGCGCCACCGTCCAACAAATCGGTCCCGCGCTGTTGGCGCTCGGCTTATCCGCGCTCTCCGCGTGGTACGTCTGTAAAATCGCCTCCAACGCGCTCTGCGAAGACGATGAAAACTTCTGCGATACCGATACCTCTGCGACGAGTTTCGACAAAGAAGAAAAGAAGTGAATTCAAACATAATAAATACTAAACACAAAAGAGAGAGAAAGAGAGAGAAGAGATGTTGTAATACGAAATACGAGAAGAGAGAAAAAGCACACACACAAAAACTATTTAGGGTAGCAGAAAAAAAAAAGGAGCAAAAATCGAATCGTTCCCTCTGTCTGCTCTTCGCGTCATTATTCCTCTGCACCGCGCGCGCTTTATATACACGCACGCAAACACACACACACACACAAACACACAAACAAAGGCACTTTTCGTTGCCCGCGGATAAACATCTCGTAAAAAAAAACAAAGGAAGTTGTCTCTCTTCTTTGCTTTTTGTCTACAAAAATGACTTCCTCCTCCCCCGCTGCCCGAGGAGGACGAGCACCACCTCCTCCTGGAGCGTTGATGAACGGAGGAGGCTACGCGACATTCGCACCACCAGACGACTCTCATCGGCGATACGACGACGAGGAAGGACTGAAGAGGAAGAAAATGTCGTGGCGCGTGATCCTCTCGGCCATCTTTGCCGTGCTCTTCGCGACAACCTTCGTCGCCTTGTCTGGTGGCTCGATGACGGGGAAAAGCCGCGTCAAACCGAGTGAATTGGACATCGCGTTCGCGCGCTACGGGAGCGAAGAGCCGTCTTTGGTGAACGATCGCAAATATAAAATCGAAGACGATTACGAAGAGTACGATTACGATCACAACAGCGGGCGCAAAGCGGACGCGATGTTCCGCGGCGCGAGAAGTACGGCGAGTCATAAAAAGAATAAGAGTACCATTCACGGATCTCCTTCTCCCTTGGAAAGGTTGAACGCGAAACTCGGCGGGATGGTATGGCCGTTCGATGGACCAAAACCGAACGGTGGTAAAGAAACAGTGAAAGGATCGGTGCCATTTAAATTGAGTAAGTTAGGTGCGGACGACGGGACGGGTACGTCCACTGCTACTGGGGTAGATCCCGGAACGGCGAACGACTTGACCGAAGACTCCGAAGCCGAAGTAAGCGCCGAAGAAGCGGACGAGCAAAAGAAAATGGAGAAACAAATCGAACACGAAGAAGAGGTAAACGCGACCGGTTTAACTGCACCAGCTATAGATGATGACGTAGATATTTACGACCCGGCTTTCCACAATCCGCAGAAGGAGTTTTTATCCGCGGAGGGTAGAAAGCGATTGGAGGCGTTTAGGAACCCACCAAATTTGAACGAAACGACTTTAGATACCGGTAGGTTGCGTAGGTTAGGTAGAACTTTATACTTAGACGGGAAACCATGGTTAATGCGCGCTGTGTGCTATTCTCCAGTGCCAGTAGGAGCCGACCCGGATTGGTTTGAACCGTATGGGGATTATTTCACGTCCAACTACGCCGGGATTTTTGAACGAGATATTCCTCTCCTAGCCGATGCCGGTGTGAACGCGATTCGTATTTATACGTTGAAATATTCGCACAGGCACACGCAGTTCTTTGATTTGTGTCACCAGTACGGGATTGTTATCATTGTTGGTTACGATTTCGAAGACGGAACCAAGTCGTTCTTCAACGACGAGGAGTCCATGACGAAAGTCCAAAGAAAACTTAGATCGCAAGTTAGAGCCGCAAAGCACCCAGCCATTGGCGCTTGGATTGTAGGAAATGAGTTGAATGGACCGTGGAATTTGTTCGTTTGCGATAAAGATTTAGCGGAGAACTTTGGCATCAGCGGGTGTCAATTCGAAGATTCCATCGAAAAGTTGATGAAATCCGTCAACTTGTTGTGCTCGGTCGTGCGTTCCGAAGGTGTCTTGTGCGGAACCGCTTTAGCGAACGTGAACTTACCGAGGACAAAACAACACGTCGTTGGTATGCAAATGTGGGGGGCACTAGCGTGGATTCGTTATTCAGACGTGTGGATGGACCAGCTCGACTTCTGGGCGGTGAACATGTACACGCGGAGATTTTGGTCGCCGCTCACTTTGTTCAAAAAGTATCACTTAGTTTCCAAAAAGCCGTTCATAGTTTCTGAATACGGCGTAGATGCGTATAAATTAGCTCCACAACACGAAGGATGGAACGGCTACGATACTATGGGCGAAGAAGACCAAATTGCCCAAGCCGATTGGACGACGTCGATGATTGAAGATTTAGAAAAACATGCCACGACGTGCGCGAGTGGCTGTGGCACGCGATTCGTTACCGGTGGATCTATTATGGCGTGGGTGGACGAATATTGGAAGGGAAAGGCAGTCACCGCTGTGCCGACCACGGATGAAAGAATTCCAATCATCGAAAAAGTCTGCCCGAGTTTGAAAGAAAAGTTACACTCTCCGTGCGGCTACATGTCGCCGACGCAGCCAGATTTATACACGTCTGAGGAGTATTTCGGGATGATGGCGGTAGAAAAAAGGTGCAAAGTGAATCACGTTGATTTACTTCGACCGAGAGCGGTTTACTTCATGTTAAAACTCCTCTGGAAAAAAGGCGGCACGTGTACGCCGTTTTACGGCGGTGAGGAACTTCAAGCGTACGATCCACTCAAATTTCCAAAGTGTGGGGAAGCAATCAACGATGCGCACAACGCTTCCGTGCACGCGTTTGCACACACGGAAGCCGAAGCGTGGCATCAAATTAAGCTGAAGCCGGGACAGTTGGTGCCGCAGTTTGCGTTTTTCGAGAACTTTTCGGCCATTCTGTCGCATCCGCCAGGGCTCATTAACCCGACAGCCGTGTCGTTGCAGTCGCCGTACTTGTCTTGCCACCACCAAATGTTGGTGCACCAAAAGTCACCAACTGTGTGTCCGGCACCGCCGACTTTCGCGCTCGACGTCGAAGGTTTTATTGCAAAAGAAAACTCGACGTGGACGCAGCCCGGGGATACCTCCTGCCCGGGGACCGACGGATACGATTTGAACATGCTTGATCTTAAGTTTCAAACGTGGCTCAAACTTATCTTTATTGGCTACATCATCATCGCTCTTGGTTTGAAGCGAAAACAGTTGGGCAGAATTTGGAGAGATGCATTTCACGCGCTGGTGAGAGCGAAGACGCCGGTGTTCTCGTGGTTTTCGAAATCGCACGAACCAGAAGAAATTGAGCTCACCAAAAAGGCGGCGCAATCGACGAAAAGTCCTCCTTCTTCGCAAAGGTTCGCCGCCGATTTGGCTTCTGAACCAGCCACGACGAGTGGGCAAGATTTAGAAGAATTAGAAGGCGAAGACTTGACGCGCCGCGGTCCGGAGCCAACCGGAAAGTCTGAAACTGAACGCGCCGTGACAAAATGGCGGAACAAAATCTTGCCTATCGCGCAAGAACTAGCGTCAGTCTTTGGTTTCCAAAGCGCCGGAGACGATAACGTTGGTGCTACGGTTGAAAACGTCGCGGATCGATTAGCTGATCAACTTTGGAACATTGGCTCGACCGAGGAATCCAAAGGCAAGGGTGAAGATTTTATCATCGAAAAGAGATATGCGAAGTCGTTTCGAAACTACGTTCGATGGCGTAACTTTGTTGGTGATTTAGGCATTATGCACTCTGGATCGTTAGAGTCACAAATGGGGCAGAACAAGCTGAGATCGCTCGTGCTCTTTGAGTGCATCGCGGACGAAGCCGCAAACTGCCGCGGCATGCCTGAAATGATTGCATTTCTTTTTCACGTGTGTTCCAACGCTATCACTGCAAACGGGAAGCCTGTGAACTCAAAGGTCATGAAGTTTGAGAAGGGAGACTTTGTTGAGTCTATCATTATGCCCGTGACGGAATTCCTCGCCACGCAAATTCGTTCGGATTTGCGCGTGTACCGTAGACTTGGCTACGACGATATCAACGAGTGCTACTTGATCCCAAGTAAGTTAAAGCGAATGACAACGAACGATACTGGGGATGGAACGACGGTGTCTTACGTGAACTACAGAAACTACATGCGCCGGGCACGCATTGCAGCGGAAATCGATCAGACGCTCGGCGCAGTTTTCGAAAAGACGCACAACGAATTTCTTGGATGGACCATGGTCCTTTTGAATTTCCACAGAATGTTCACGTTCATGACGTGTGCCTTTGCATTTATGACTATTTACTTGTTCGCAGGTTTACAGTGGCAATATTACTCGTTCCTGGCAGGCGTCGCGGCTGGATGTGACTTTTTCGTTGAGTTGCAAGTCCTCCTCGTGCACCGTCGAGAACTCTACAAGAGCAAGACTATGAGCATTGCAAAACTTGCAATCGCTTCTGCGGCGTTGATTGTAACTGGTTTGACTGCTTGCGGTCTCTTTTCTTTGACCGTGTTTGCTCCAATTGGATACGCGTACATCGCGATCAGTTTAATTGATTTTAGTGGACTCGTTCCGATGGGCGGCCAAAAAGAATATTTAGGCACGAAAGAAGATGTGAGCACGGATAGAAGCGACAGCTTCCGGTATCGTCTCTTCTGGATCGTCGTATTGGCGGCTAAGTTCTTATTTGACTTCGCATTCATCCTCTCGCCGCTTGAAAAACCAACCAGAGCTATTTTACAGCTCGATTTGTACTGCTGGGGGTACGACTTTGCCGGCGAAGACTGCGATCAGTACGATTACAGCGATATGTTACCAGAGTTTATGATCCACATCGTCCGCATTTTCCGACGACACACGTACAAGTACCTTGTCGTCATTCAAAGATGGCTTCCGAGCACTCTCTTGTACTACGCGGATACCTTCTTCTGGTACCTCATCGGCTTGGGTATCGCCTCAGCTTTTGATCGTTTGCGTTGGAAAGGCGTAGAAGACGGATGGTCGAAAGTTGTTCGCGAGCTTCCGCTCAAGATTGCCGCTTTTGGGGAGAAGATTATATCCACTCAGCAGCTCAAGCCAATGCCGGCATCGTCGCCTTCGACACATTTATGCGCGGAAGCTGCTTCGGAGCAGTGGAGAGAATTTGCGCGTGCCTGGAACGCGGTGATTAAATCTTTGCGCAAGCGTGATTTGTTGAGCGACGAAGAGCGCAGCGCGCTTTCGTTTGCACCACTGAATGGAAAAACTGTGAAGAGTTTCCTCGGTGGTGATTCTGATACGTACGTGTTATTCCCTACAATGTTAACCGCGCCGGTATTTTCGAAAGTTGGCGCAGAGCGTAACGCGAGTATGAAATACGCCTTGTTGGGATCAGTCATGTCGCAAATGATTGATGTCTCGGCGTTCATGTTTGTTTGTATTTTAGGCGTCGTAGATTCGAGCAAACGCGCAGAGTTTTGCACGTTGTTGAAGTCAGCGACGGATCTGATGGGCGTCGTCGTTCGCCGAGAGTCGACTCGTGCGCCGAAATGGCTCATCGATATTCGCACGCTGGTCCACGACGGTATCAAGTTGATTCGCAAAGCACGCGACGATGAAGAGGACGCCTCCGGCAACTCACTCGTTGAGGCGTGTAAAGTTTTCAAGCAAAACATTGAAAAGTCGATTGAATTGATCAAGAACGATATCGTCGCGGATGACAACGAAAAGTTATCGGCAGCGCACAAAGAAACCAACGTCGTGTTGGGCCAGGTTTGCGATTCGTTGTTGAAGGTGCTCTCGGATTCGACTAAATTAGAAGACGCGTCGCACGTACGATCGCGAGTGAAGCCTGCTCTGTTGACCGCTCCAGGTAGGGGCGTTGTCGACGTTCTTCACAGAACGTTCTCCACTGCGAATCCTACGGGGGAACCAGATTGCGCGGAAGCTCGGGAAATTTTAAGATTTTTCTTGGAATCTCTCACCGACCCGCAATTGCAGAAAGCCAGAAGTGTCTTACAAACGCCGGCCTTATCCACGCTCACTCCCATGTACGTCGAAGAAGTTGAATTGACGACGGACGATTTGAGGGAGCAAATCGATGGGGAGAACGTCTCCACGTTTCGATTTTTGACCACCATGCTTCCGCGCGAATGGGCAAACGTGCTTGAACGAACAAATTTACGTTTGCCACACCAAAACTACGAAGCGTTCTTGGATGAACTCGCAGGGAGACGCGAGACGAACGCGGAAACGGCAGAGGATGTCGCTATTCTTGCGACAATCTCGCGTTGGGCGTCAGACCGTACGCAGACGCTCTCACGCACGGTGAAAGGCTTCTCCTCTTACGCAGATGCGTCGAGAATACTGGCGAGACTGGAAGGCATAAAAGAAGAAGAGATTGAAGCGCTCGTTCGCTTGAAGTACGAGCACGTGTTATCTTGCCAAATGTACGGCGTTAAAGGCTGGGAAGCCAAGGATAAACAAATTGTTGAGATGTGCAAGGCACATCCACACACCGTACTCACGCACTACGAGCAGCCCGATTTGGCGGCGAAGAGTATGGAAGACGCGGGGAGCTATTATTACCTGTGCCGATCTCGAATCGATTACGAAGAAGATCCTGCCGGCATTATGAAGCTCACGCATAGAATTCGCTTACCTGGAAATCCGATCGTCGGTGAAGGTAAGCCAGAGAACCAGAATCTCGGGATTGTTTACGCCAGAGGGAATTACATGCAAACAATCGATATGAATCAAGACGCGCAATTATCTGAAGGTTTGAAAGTGCGAAATCTTATCCGTACTTTCGAGGATGATGATGATACTGTCATCGTTGGTTTCCCCGAGCAAATGATCACCGAACAGAACGGTTCAGTCGCGCAATTTTCCGCTTTGTCTGAGCAAGTGTTCGGTACAATGGTTCAGCGGTACATGGCGAAGCCGCTGTGCGTGAGGTTCCACTACGGTCACCCGGACGTTTGGGATTTGGCGTGGGTCCGATCGAATGGTGGTGTCTCGAAAGCTACTAAATCTTTGCACCTATCTGAAGATATCTTTGGTGGTATGAATGTCATATTAAGAGGAGGGAAAGTGCGATACGTAGGTTTCAAGATGGTTGGTAAAGCCAGAGAAGTTTCCTTTGACGGCGCGAACCAGTTTCACGCGAAGATTGCTACCGGTAACGGTATGCAGCTCATTTCGCGTGATTTCCACAGATTATCAAAGTCCTTCGATTTCTTAAGAGGTCTGTCGTTTTTTCAATCCTCCGCGGGCATAATGTTCACGGAATTTGTATTATTCGCGTCACTTCTTGCGTTCGTAGTGACCAAACTTATCATAGTTATGGTGCACGTCGAAACGTACTTCAAATCTGGAGATGCGTTCGATAACATTGGTTTCCACGAGGAAGTCGGTACGCACAATATATATCCATCGCACTGGTTTATTCAAGCGTCCTTTGTTATGGCGTGGCCAGTCATGTTAGAAGGCTGGCTCGACGGCGGCTTTGTGAATATGTTTTCCAAGCTGTATCACCACACGATTACCGGAAGCTTTATTTTCAATATGTTCATCGCTAAAATGAGAGGGTTTTCATTGGACAGCTCAATCAATACCGGTGAAGCGGCTTACACGAAGACTAAGCGTGGCATGACCATGCGCGCTGGTTTCGTCAGCTTGTACTCTAAGTACGCCGAAAGTCACATCAAACCGGCTATCGAAATGGCATGGGTGGCGGGGGCTATCATGTCGCTCTCTTCGCTCGGTCCTTTACACGAATTCTTCTCGAGCACTTGGCACGTCTGGTTTGCAATTTGGAACTTAACTATGGCACCCTGGTTATTCCATCCGCAAACGTTCAAGAGTGGCATGATCAAGTTTGGTATGGCTGAGTGGGTCTGCTGGTTGGACTCTATCCCTCGAGGAGACGACGAGCGCACGGCGAAGGAGAAAGTCAATGCCAGACGCGGTTTGGGGAATAAACCAACGTGGTGGACTTGGCGCGCAGATACGATGCGTAACTGGAGAAAACTTCCAATGTCTGTAAAGTTTTGGCACGTGTCTTTGAGACTCGTTCCTGGACCTATAATTGTTTCCTTAGCTGCGGCTGCAGCGCTGAACGTCGGAGATGCCTCGTCTACCACTGCGCTGCGTCCAATTATTATCTTGACTTCTGGTGTTGCCGCTGGATTATTAGCGGCGGTGTATTACTTTGCCTTATCGCCGCAGTTCTTGTGGCCACACAGATTAGTGTCTCTCGCGAAGCGATTTGCTGGCAAAGGTACGTTATCTGAAGTTACGAAGCAATCCATTGTCTTGATTTACGGCTACTTTTTCAAAATCGTGTGCGTGGTTTTGCATCACTTCCTCTGTCAAAGATTGTTTTCGGCGCAAATGAATCAATGGGATTTCCTTAATGCCGTTGTCTTCGCGATATCTGGCTACGTGTTCATCAGCTGCACTTCAGCAGTCTTTGGTCTCATCTCGGATCAGCCTCCAAGAGCGTTCCGAGGGCTCATGTTGTCCTTTCGCTCCTATGGTGACTTCATGGCAAGAGAAATCGATATCATCAATGGTACGATTTTGCACATCGTCTTGCTCGTTATTGGTTTGTTTCCAATATCGTTCATACACGCTAGAGCGTTGTTCAACCGCGCGTATGCGGCCGTGTTGACGGTTGAAATGCGCAGACGAGAGATGATTGCGTCCATCAACCGATCGGACGTGTCCTCGAGAGCGCGTCAAAAACTCTCTGGATTTAAACTCTTCTTCAGAAAAGTTATCGGCTTGCACGTGAAGTCCATGAAATATAAACGTCCGGCACCGACGGTCTTGCCAGATGTGCCTCGCGATATGACCGTTCCAGGTTCTGGGTCGGCCATTAATCCGAGATGCGAAGATATCAAGAAACGCTTGATGCCATTATTCGAGCAGCAAGCTACTCTTTTCGGATTCCAAAAGACGTGCCCTGATTCGAACTTCTCCGAAACTCCAGTTGAAGTGAAATCGAACATGCACAATGCACTTGAGAACATGTCGCGATGGGTTGAAAACACCATTGCCACGTATTCCGACGAAGCTGGTATCTCCGAAGACGGTTTGAGTGAGGCGCAGTGGGCGGAAGCGATCAACCACTTACACGGCCACATGTTCTTAAACTTCAAACACTGGGTGGATTACACCGGTATGCTTGATCAAGCACAGACAAACGCGGACGTGCAGGCATTCGAAATCGACAACAGTGGTTCGGAAGAGAAGAAATCCCCGATTCTTGCGCTCTTCATGGCACAGCGCAAAAGTAACGAAGTCTTCTTCAACAACGTCAATCGGGAAGAGTTCTTGAAGGTGGAAACGAACGCGAAAGCCCATCATTTGGCGATTTGGTTTTTGCTTTACGGTGAATCCGCTAATTTACGCCACATGTCTGAAGTACTCTGTTATCTCTTCCATTGCGCATTATGCGCAGTTACGCTCGAAAACCGTTCAGAAAGAGATCCCGAGACCAACGCGGAACTCATTTTGGCGCAACCAGTAAAGGGGTCTGAAATGCCATACAAGGAGTGCGATTATCTCAACAACGTTGTCACTCCGATGTACTTATTCATGCGCCGCGAGTTGAAGGAACGCGCGAAAGCGCCAATTGTTGATCGCGTCATGTACGATGACGTCAACGAGTTCTATTGGGAGTACAATAGGTTCAAGGAAGTCATGCCTCCAGTGGACGGCCATGCGAACGAGGACGTCGAGAAACGCGAAGCTGAAATGCCAGAAGAGGAAAAGCAGAACCGACAACCTGAATTTATTGGTGTACCTATGGAAATGCGCGACAACCCACTTGATCAACGCATGTACGCACATTTCAGAGCGTACATGATGAACAAGGCGAAGCATCCGCTTGGTGCCGGCGAGGGGTTGTCGAAGACATTTTTCAAGACGCATCGCGAAGTTGCTGGATGGCTCAGTCTTTATGTCAACTTTAACACGGTCATCGTATTTCATGCGGTGTGCTTCCACATTTCGTGCGTGTGCGCATTTGCGGATGGTTTCGATTGGGGATATGTGTGCACTGCCGCAGTTACGCACGCAGTTTTGAAGCTTATTTGCGAGTTTGCCACGCTCTCCTTTCGCAACTTGAAACAGGAATCCTTCGAAGATTGGTTCGTTATCATCACGCGATCGCTCGCGTTTATCATGATTCCTTTATTTTATGGGTTGGAAAAGTCTTTCCACCCGGATAGTAAAACACCATACTTCCAAGCTCTGGCTGCTGTTTACGCCTTAGCCATGTGTGGCGTCATGACGTCGGTGATCAAGAGAGAGCCCTACATGGGCGGCAGTGCGCAGTTCGCAACACCGTTCCGCGAACGCTGCATTTACTCCATTTTCTGGATATTCGTGTTGGCCACAAAGTTGGCATTTGGTCACTATCTTCTTATTCCTCCCTTGCGCGAGTCTGTGAATGCATTGCAACATCCAGATTTGTGCTGGAACAAGGAGTCTGATACGTACACCTCGTGCATCAACTTGGACGGCGACGCGTTGAAAAATGCTTTGCACTTTGAGGCGAGAGAAAAGTACTTCTTGCAAGATATCACTAAAGAAGAAGAATTGTTGGCTGAGCAGTTAGACCCGCTCGATTACGACGACGACTACGAGGAAGATAAAACTATGCGTCGTCGTACTTTATTATCTGGTGCCGATTCGGGAAGTTTTGATCTCTCGGCAAATATCGGCAAGCTTGCCGCCATCTTGGGTGGGGGCGATAACATCACGCCTCTCGCCTCATTGGGCTACATTGGTGAAGAAATTGAAGGTGAAATCCCGTCGAGTTACTACGATGTGCACGCGAGTACCGTTTTGATGTACCTCATGACAGTAATGCGCGTTTTACCGGCGTTGGTAACGTACTTTTGTGATACCTTTGTTTGGTACACCGTGTACGCGACTGCCTTTACGATTGCGCTTCAGTGGTGGGGTAAAATTTCGCACGCGCAAAACTGGAGCTTCTTCTTGCGAAGCTTCTCGAATATCCCGTATCTCTTCTGCGACAAGTGCCTGAACAGAAAATGGCCGAAGCCAGAGTTTGTCGTGCGTTCTGGCGAAGGGAGCCAGAAGATGGCAGAGTCGGATTCAGAAGACGACATGGAGAACCCGAGCAATAAAATGCTAGGTATGGCGAAAGGTTTGAGCGATAAGCGAACAGGTAAATCTGGTGGTGGTTACAGTGCGCACATCGATGAGATGGACGATGATTCAAGAGCTGGCAGAGATTCTTTGCTTACAATCACGGAGAAAATCGACGAAACGGACCCAAATGCATACGAAACCAACCCGGCGGACTTCTGCGCCGATGCGCTTGACATAAAGTGGCAACACTTTGGAAGAGCGTGGAATGCAATTGCGAAGAATTTGCGCGATCGTGACCTTCTCAGTGACGCTGAATATCACGACTTGTGCTTTACATTTTTGTCTGGCCGCGACATGTCGCAGATTTTCCATGCCCCGGAGTATGTTATCCTGCCGGCGATGATGACCTCCACTGTCTTTTCAACCGTGTCTTTCCAAACTGGCACTATGAAGGCATATCCTGCATTTTATCGCACTATGGTACAAACGAAAGATTTGCTTGCGGTCTTGTTTACCGATGCCTTGCGTTTAGTCGCTCCAAGAGACTTGGAGGACTTCATGAAGATCATCGTAGAAATCGCGCAAGTAGAAAACGAGCAAATGCACCACCGCAAAACTGGAGATATCGAGAGCTACATGGTTTTACGAGACGCTATCATTCGTTTGCTCCAGGAGTTGAAAGCGTGCGGTGTTGATGTCGAAGCCGAAGGTGAAACGCCTGATAGTGACTTTGACTCGGAATCAGATAACGATGACGACGATGAGGACAAGATTGAAAGGCTCACAGCGGCTGGCGAATTGGAAGAAGCTGAGCGCATCAAAAAGGCATTGGCGAGGAAAAGGTACAACCGCCAAAAACGCGAACTTCGTGAAAAAGAACTCGCCAGGCAAGAGCAAATGCTCGAAGCGATGAATCTTGAGTTAAAGTATGGATGCACCGGATTCTTTAGCAAGAAAACGAGGAAGAAGATGCGCGAAAAAGGCGGCAGGTTTGCATGCTTTGTGATTGAAGAGAACATCGAACTCACCGAAGCTGAAAAAGCGGCGTATGAAGAGATGAAACAAAATGACGAAGAGCGCGAAGCTGAGCTCGCAGGTTCAAGCAAAAAGGCTCGAAAGACAAAGCGAAAGGAAGCGAAAAGGTATAAAAACATCACGCTTCCAGAGAATTCGGACACGCGAGGTGAGCGTGTCGCGGAGGCTTTACATGATGTCTTGCTCGCGGTCAGGAAGATTTGCGCATTTGCCATGGAGCGCGACTCTGGGAAATGGTCGGCTCACGCCAATCAATACAAATACAAAGTTTCGCAATTGTATTCAAAGTTACTCGATATGATCCAATCCGATTTGTTGAAAGACAAGAACCACGTACAGGTTGTTGCAGCTTCGGCAGCGTCGCCGGAGATGCACGATATCATCGACGCTCTCTTGCGTTCGATGAATTCCAGTAACCCAGGTGGTCAGCCAAGATCGGCTGAAGGGCAAAGACAACTTATGTTTTTTGCAAACTCTTTACGTTTCACAGCTTTAAGAACACCATCTGATATTCGAACGATGCGTGGATTCTCGGCGTTCACGCCTTATTATGCGGAGGATGTTGCGTTTCAACGCCATGAACTCACCGCGCACTTGGAGGATGAAAAGACGCTCTTTTCGCTCATCGTCGCAACGTTTCCGGACGATTACGAAAACTTTAAAGAACGCGTGAAAGCTTTGCACAAAGACGACGAGACTATTGTTGACGAGCACTGGGACGAGGTACAAAGGTGGGCATCTGATCGTTCGCAGACGTTGGGAAGGTGCATACGAGGTGTGTGCTTGTACGGGGATGCTTTGCGTTTGCAAGCGCGCGCAGAAGGGATACCAGAAGAATCCATCGAACGGTTAGTTTCACATAAGTTCGAATACGTCGTTACGTGTCAGGTGTTCGGGCGCATGCGTCAGGCTGCACCCGGAACGATGGATCGGGCGAAAGCGACGGAGATTGAACGATTGATCAAATCCCATCGCGACTTGAAGGTGTGCTTCGTAGACATGCCGCGCCAAAACGCTCAAGAAGATGAGAAAAACTTCAACGGCTTTGCTTCGTGCTTAGTGGGTATAGACGAAGAAAACCAGGGTAACTTGCAACTCACGTATAAAGTCAGACTGCCCGGTGACCCGATTATCGGAGAAGGTAAACCGGAGAACCAGAACCATGCGATTATCTTCACGCGAGGTTCCTACTTGCAAACTTTGGATATGAACCAAGATAACTACATGGGTGAATCTTTCAAGATTCGTAACTTGATGGATGTTTTTCGCGACGACGTCGTCTTGGTCGGGTTTCCCGAGGTAATCTTTTCAGAAACGCATGGTGCCGTGGCGCAATTCGCCGCAATTTCTGAGTTCATTTTCCAAACCTTTCAGCGGTTCATGACGTGGCCGTTGATGGTTCGCTTTCACTACGGTCACCCTGACGTTTGGGACAAAGCATTCGCGTGCACCAACGGGGGCGTCTCGAAAGCTTCAAAGATGATTCACGTCGCGGAGGATTTCTTCGGCGGTGTTAACGCCATCGCCCGAGGCGGTAAGGTATTGTTTGAGGAATTCATCGAGTGTGGCAAAGGACGAGATATGGGTTTTACCTCTGTTAACGGTTTCGAACAAAAGATTTCCGGTTCCGCCGGTACAATTTCCATGTCGAGAGATTTGTTCAGACTTCATCGCGGGCTAGATTTCTTCAGAATTTTTTCATTGTACTTCTCCGGACCTGGTTTCTACGTCTCAGTCATGCAAACTGCGTGGGCGGTTTACTTCTTTGCCTTGACGCACGCGAGTTTAGCCATTGCGGATTTGGAATTGTACCGTGTCTATCGTTACTTTAAAATGACAGAGACGCAAACTACCTTATCTCTTTCAAAGGAAGAGGGCGGTTATTACAACTCAATCTACGCGTTACAGATTGGTTTGCTTACGCTTCTTCCGTTACTGATGAAAATGATCATGGATCGAGGCTTCCGCGCCGGCGTGGAGTACACTCTAGAAACGCAGCTCGCCGGATCGTGGGCGTTCAACGTTTTCACCATGGCTACGAAAGGGTACAACTACATGAGATCGTTGATCTTTGGTCAGGCTATGTATATCGGTACCGAACGGGGTTACGTTTTATCGAACGCCTCCATGGTTGTCTTGTACGGTTTGTACGCCAAATCGCACTTGTACCTCGGTTTCGAGGTTCTCTTTTATCTCCTCTTGTTCCACGCGAACACGTCGGTGAAGAGTTCAATTTTGTACGCCTGGTCGGTGTGGCCGTTTGCTATTTGTCTCATCATTGCCCCGTGGTGGTTCTCTCCGCAAAGTTTGAATCTCTACTGGATGCAACGTTCGTGGTTAGATTGGAGAAAATGGTTAGACGGTACGTTTGATCAACCAAAAGTGTCGAGTGGTTCGTGGAGCAAATGGCACGCGGGCATGTTGGAGAACTACCGCGAAATGCTTTCTGTTTGGTACAAGTTCGGCGTCGTGTGCTTCTCTGCACTCGGCCGTTTTGTCTTGATCTTTGTTCTCATCGGTGCCTACCACGGTACCGAGCTCATTGAAGGCTTCACGCAAGATGAACAGTTTTCCTTGAACTGCATCACCATCGCCATGGCGTCTGCTATCATGGGCGTCTTGATGATGCTCCAAAAATTCTTGTTCTCCACGCGATTGATGGACCGAGAACATCGTAAGATGCAACCGGACGAACTTTGGAAAATATCAGTCATTCGCGGCGGCGTTCGATTCGCGTTTGTCATCTTGTGGATCGGTTTGTACGGCGCACTGTTATACGAACACGTGCCAAACTTGTGGGTATTCCGCCAACTCTTTTACGCCACGGTCGCGGCGATTTGCGCCAACTCGGTCATCATCGAGTCCTTCATTTTGATCGGTAACTACCAAATTGAGAACTCGCTAGACTTTTTGTTGAAAACGGGCCTCGACGCGGAGGGTAACCCTATTCAACAGTCTGGATGGAAACCTCGCGTGGCGTACGGGTATCGTAACTCGTTGCAAGTGTGCAGAGACTACGGCGATTTCTGGTACAAAGAAATGGACAAGTTTTTGGGCGGGTGCATTTTCGGCTTTTTGTTCTTCTTGAGTTTGCTCCCAGTGGCGTGGTTACAAACCACGCTCATTTGGAACTCGTGCTTCTCAGACGTCATGGCGACGAGAAACCGAGCGCAAGAGTTGACTACGGACACAACTGAATAAGTTTTTCATTGATACATTTTTGAGAAGGCGCGAAGCGCGAAGAACCATATAAATCTGGTGATTTGGAAGCGCTCTTTGTTATAAATATGAATATCACACAAAATATTGTACTTTTTAAACGCACAACAGAATCTATACTACTCTCTTTTC
>Ga0115004_10002054_pt1 | contig 16662 bp, 8 predicted proteins | sample ArcticOcean_MG_C_10_FD_88737 | JGI IMG/M metagenome (GOLD analysis project Ga0115004, IMG submission 88737) | Marine microbial communities from western Arctic Ocean - ArcticOcean_MG_CB11_90 | ecosystem: Environmental > Aquatic > Marine > Oceanic | place: Arctic Ocean: Canada Basin | collected...
ATATCCAATACATGGAACGACGCAGTTGTTAGTGCCGATTGGGATATGTTCGTTAGTCGGTAGTTTAAGCGTTATGAGCGTAAAGACGCTCGGGTTAGCTCTGAAGATGACGTTTGAGGGGAATAATCAAATGAGAGAGTACGAGACTTGGGCGATGATTTTGTTCGTCATTTTTTGCGTGTTGACGCAAATGAATTATTTGAATAAGGCTTTGGATACGTTTAATACTGCGATCGTGACGCCTATTTATTACGTTTGTTTCACTACGTTGACTTTAACAGCGAGCTCGATTATGTTTAAGGATTACCAAACGCAATCGTATACGGAGGTTATTTCGCAAATAATCGGATTCGTAGTGATCATTAGCGGAGTGTTTATATTGAACGTGACAAAAGATCTAAGACAAGAAGAGTTGAATAGCAGAAAGAGGTGGCTTTCTCATAATTTGCGCCCGCAAGATTCTAGAGAGTTCGATAACGACGATAGTTTAAAAGATTCAAATTTTAAGATTTAAATATATATATTAACATTTTATAGTAATCCGAGCGATGCGGCTAAAGATAAATCAGCTCCACCTGGGGATGTAGTATTAGGTCCATTTGGGAACATTAAGATTTTCATTTCCTCTTCTCCTTCTCCTTCTTCATTATTATTATTATTATTATTATTATTATTATTATTATATTGTTCCTCTTCAGGCGTTGGAAATTTCTCCGATATTCTTCTTTGCATTTTCCCTGTTTTTTCATCGAATTCGTAAAACCTTTGATTCATATCTAATGCAATGTGTTGCAAACAAAATCTCGATAAAGGCATCGCGTGCTTCACACAATCATCACTCGAGCACGTCGTATTAATCATCGCAGCTTCATCGTCACCATCAAACGAATCGTTCCGTTTATCTCCTCCCCTCGCACCGTCGTCGTCTTGCTTTTGATTAGCTACGCTATTAGTAATATTATTATTCTCGCTTTTCCCGGCTCTCGCTTTCATTAAAGCCGTCGCGGCATCTTTTAAACCAACGTGACCACGTTTCAAATGAAACTTCCTATGTCTTTTTCTCATAGTTTCAATTAAATCATAATACGTTCGTTCGTATAAACCCATCAACTTTTCCACGTTTTCTTTTCGTCTAACAACTAACTCTTTGGCCGTAATCGTTTTATCATCATCAGTATCGCTCGCTGCTCCCAATTTAGTCGTTTCCGCGTTAGACCACGCGTTCCTTTTCCTTTCATCTCCCTCGAGCTCTTCGTCCAACTCTGAATCAGTCTCGACGTCTTCATATAAATCCAACTTTTCCTCTTCACCATTCTCGTGATCATCACCGTTCACGTCGTCCCCAATCGCGATCAAGTTCTTCCTCGTCATCTTCTTACGTTCTCGCTCGCGATCACTGCCTTCACCACGCCCTCCATGACGAGCATCCACTCCACCATCACCTAAATCGTTCATTCTTAACACGTCATCGACTGCGAACGTTTTGTTATTATTTTTCCTTTTATTCTCATTCGAGATCCCGTCTTGATTGATCTTTCGCTCTGTCGACAACAACATCATTTCCAACGTCGTCGTTTCCATGATATAATTATTATACTTTATGACACACCACACAGACGCACACGCACACACACACGCGCACGTTTATTTTCGAGCTCTTTTGTCCTTGAAGAAAAGTTATTTCGATAGAGATACTAATCCCTCTTCTTTTATGAATTAACGTAAAGTGAATTCTATGTAAACGCAGTAAAGTGAATTATCGTGGTAAAGATCGAATTACAAAGACAGGGGAGAAAAATGCCGTAAAGAGAAGTGGTAATATTGTTTAGGGTTTCATTGAAAAAAAATGAAAGTTCGTTATAGATGGACATTTCCCCAAATTAATCATATATATATATATAAAGAGAGAGAGAGAGAGAGAGGGCTTGAATACGAACACGCGCAACGCATCAACGAAAAAAGGATCGCACGCGCGCGTAATCTGTTTATTTAGCTCGTTTCAGTGTGGAGTTATTTTATTTGTTCGAGCGTCATTATTCTTGATTAAAGAGATTCCGCGACTTTTGGGGCATCGACAGCAGCAGGAGGGCAATTTTTCAAATTGGAGATCAGTTTTTGCGGTGAAATACTCGTGTTTTGTTTTGAGAGAGTATAGTAGAGAGATCTTTATATATAGAGAGAGAGAGATCCGCACGTGTGACTGAACGCGGTGTGTTTGAGTCGTTTTATTGATCGTGTTTGTGTGTGTGCGTGTGTGTGCGTGAGATAGCAATCGAGGCAATCGAGCAAGTAACTTTTTGGATTATATTCTCTCTGGGCCGTCCTTTCAATTTAATTTTTACATTATTGGCACTCGCAATTGAGTTGCAACATCGGGCGAATAATATATCACAAAAATGTCGCGATCATCACGAACGATGGAGAACATAATCTCGATTGAGGAACAATTACAACGAGTGCATTTGGACGGGGAGAAATCTCCTTTGACATCGCCGACGAAATATTCGTCTCAGAAGCACAACTCTTCATTTTCCGAGCGTAATAATAATAATAATAGGAATAATAAGACCGGGAAGAGAGTTTTATTACCCGCACAACAACATGCGAGTTCGAACGGTGTTAGGGCGCTTCCTTCTGGTACGGCGGGGAAGAAACCGTCATCGATTGAGATTCCAATTCCTTTTGCGCATGATGATCACCATCAATATCAACGTCAAATGATGATGTTTGGCGGTCATACTAATGACCACCAGCAAAATCTTCATGAATACGTAGAATATGAATCAAATGCTTCGGAAGCAGAATACGCGGCAATGTATGCAAAACAAATGTACGAATACGAGTTGGCTATGAGTCAAATGCATTATGGTGCGTATGCAATGGCTGGTGCCATGCAGCCATTATCACCGTCGTCGCAGCTCTCCACATCTTCGCCTGAGCAGATTATGCCATTCTTGGCTTCGTCGCCAACGAGCGCGGCGATGATGATGGATCCTAACGAGTATGCAAGAATGCAACAATACCATCAAATGTACGCTTCTCATCATCAAATGGCTGTCCCGACTACGCAAGAGATGATAGATATATATGGAATGCCATATCACGGAATGCCACAAGTGCAGATGCCTAACCATCATTATTATTCTGGGCAAGGAGGCGTAAATGGAAATAACAATAGACGACAAAAAAGTTACAACAACAGCATGAACATCAGTGGGTATTACTCTTCAAATTCGTCGAATTATGCTAGTTCAGAAAGAGGAGGATCAATGAGAGGCGGCGGCGGAGTCGATTCTAGAGGGAATTCTAGGAATGGTAAGTATCGTAAAAATAACAACTTTGGCCCAGGCGGCGTCAGAAACGATTTTGATTTCGCTGGAAGCAGCAATGGTGATATTCATCGTATTCTATCAAATAATGACGTCCCGCCAAGCGAGACATTATTGAGGTTCAAGTTGTTACGAATGCCCTCCGCACAATATCAGTATCATACCTCTGCTCAGAACTCGGACAGTTCCACTGATAACTTATTAAGTGTGAGTGGCGAGTACGCTGAGTTTAAATTCAACGATGTCATCGGAAATTGCGTCGAATTTTCAAACGATCAGCACGGATCTCGTTTCATACAATTACACATCGAGTCCGCGGGAGATCCGGACGGTGTAAAATTCAAGGCGATATTGGAAGAGATTTCTCCTCATTTTAAACAATTATCATCTGACGTGTTCGGTAACTACGTTATTCAAAAGTGCTTCGAACGCGCTAGTGGAGAGCAATTGAAAGGCTTATTAGATAAAGCCGCAGGTGAAGCGTGCTTGGATCTATGCTTGAACGCTTACGGGTGTCGCGTTATTCAAAAAGCTTTAGACGTTTGCTCGAAAGAACAAAGAGACGAGATGTTCTTGAAGCCGTTAGAAAGAGAACTCGAAAATTTGTGTTGCGATCAAAACGGTAATCACGTCGCTCAAAAGCTTGTCGCATTGTTATCAGATACTGGTGACTTGGAAGAGTTTGTAAAAATAGTTGTAAAAGATTCGGAGACGGTGCGAAAGCTTTCTTCACATCCTTACGGGTGCAGAGTCGTTCAAAGGATGCTCGAATATTGTACAAACGAGCAGAAAGATTCGATTTTGTTGCCCGCTATCGTTGAAAAGACCACAGAGCTCGCTATTAATCAGTTTGGTAACTACGTCGTTCAACACTCCTTGCAATACGGTTCGGAGAAATTCAAGAGGCAAATTTTACGCGAGCTCGCTACTGAAATCACTTCTTTAGCTACGCATAAATTTGCTTCAAATGTCATCGAAAAGTGCATGGCCTATTGTGATAATGAATTGAAAAAGATCATGGTTGATCAAATGCTCGGTAAGAAGACCGCTGACGACGGAGAAAAAGAAGAGCAACTTCCAAAGCTCATGAGCGATCAATATGCAAACTACGTCGTTCAAAAACTCTTGGAAATCTGCGACGAAGACCAATTCGATGAGTTCCTCGATCGCATTCGCGTTCACGTTCCGGAAATGAGGAACTATGCGTACGGAAAACATATCGTACAACACGTCGAGAGACTCGAAGAGGAACGAAAACTTCGTGCGACGACTGAAGCGACCGCTTGATAAATGTATGCATACGAAAGAATCAATCAAGCAGTGAGAGCGAATCAGAGAGAGAGAGAGAGAAGCAATCATATATATTATTATTATGTATTATTATCATTATTATTATTATTATTTACTCTCCATAATCACACGCATAAAAGACCGTGTTATGTTTTATACCAGCAGCAGTTAAACAGTTAAAGCTCTTTTTAACAACATCTTTTAACAACACAAAGAACCGCTCATACATATTACATATTACGTATTATTATTATTATTATTATTATTTAATTAGAAAAAGACTGACAAAGAAAGATGACTTCGCCGACCGCTTCCGTGAAACGACACGATGTAAACTTACTAAACCGAGTTCCCTCGAAACTAAGAACGACGACGAAGAAGAAGAAGACGAACACGCCCAAGGCGTTTTTACAGAACTTCATGGCTAAGAAAACTACGTCCGAGACGACGACTGCGACGACTGCTTTGGAACAAACGAGAGTATTCGTGAGCGAGACCGAGGTAGTCTTAGAGCGAGCGAGGGGAGCGCTTTTTCCTTTAGAGGACGAACGTGACATTGGAATTTTCACTGGCGAGGTTTGGGGCAAGGGCGAGCATTTAGGGATGGACGTGCGCTGGGTATTAAGATTTGAGAACGAAGAGTTTATTGATGAGTGCGTGAATCCAGAATTGGCGTACGTTTCTGGGTTCGATTCGAAGAAGGACGAAGTTTGGGAAACAGATTTCTCGGGGTATACGCAAACGTTAGATTTGGACGATCGAGAGGCGGCGTTGTTGGCGACGTGGATAAGGAGCGGGTATTGGTTGACGCGAGATTGTGAAGAGAAAAGAATGTTATATGTAAGGCACGTGAGAGATGGCGAGGAAGATGGCGAGCGCGTGATTGCTGTGAAATTACGAAATGATGGACTAATCGTGGCGCACGTATATTTATGTAAAAACACGCATTTGCCAACGAAAGTTGAGATGAAATGTTGCGGGAGCGTCGAGACGTGGAAATACACAAATTGGAAAACTTTCAACGATGGTGCATTCGTGTTTGCAGAGACGTGCGAAATAATTGGATCGAGTGGAAGTACGCAAAGGTTTGACATGTCCGGCTTTCGCTCGATAAGTTCAACGAGTATGTTTTCAAGTCCATTGAAGCGCTTCGATTCAGAGCTGATTTCTATGATAAAAAGCAATAGTAATAATAATAATAGTAATAATAATAATAATAATAATAATAATAGTAATAATTTTAGCAGCAGAAGCAGCAGTAATAGCATTAATAGTATTAGCAAAGAAGAAATTAGCGAGGAATACGGCGTCGAAGTCGTCAAGTGCTCTTCAGATCACGTCTTGGTTAGACCGTTTATAAACGGCAAAGATGCGGGACCTTTCATTTTAGACACAGGAGCGAGCGGTCTCGTTTTAGATAAACGCGTTGCCGATGATTTGAATCTTTCCACTTTTGGAGAAGTGCACGTCTCGGGCGTATCGCAAAAGGTAAAATGTGCGTTTCGCCGAGCGAATGAATTGCAAATCGGGAAATTGAAGATTGAAAAGCCAGTGTTCATGGAAATGGACGTGAGCCATATTGTCAGTGGATGTGCGGAAAGGGTAACTGGAATAATTGGATTTGATGCGTTTAAATCCTCAGTCGTTGACGTTTCACCTGGAAAAAATAAGACGGTTAACATTTACCCGAGAGGTTATTTTGATGATAATGCTTCTTGGCCGTGGCAAAATGTGTATATCGTTTCGAACGTTCCGCACATAAAAGCGCGTTTCTCTGGGAAAGGAAACCACCAAACAGAACTTCGCATATTTATGATTGATTCTGGCGCCGGTGGTGCGGATGTCATTTTTCACGGTCGTGCGGTCGAAACGTTAGATTTAGAAAACGCGCTCCTAGGAAAGAATGAGATTCGAAGAACATCGACTGTTAGGGGCGTCAGTGGTAGTGGTAGTAGTGGTGGTGGTGAGAAATGCATCAAAGCCACGCTCGATTGGATCGAGTTTGAAAATAAAGGCACGAGAGTCGAAGAGTTGAAAATCTTATTAGCAAACGGATCCGGTTTTGATCTCAGTGAATTCGGTTGCGGCATGGTTTGCGCTAACATTTTGAATTCGAAAAGAGTCGTTTATGATATTCCAAATAGAAGAATATGCTTGTTAGGGTGATGAAAAATAACAATGATACTAGATTGTGTAAATTATTACTATATTCAGCTCGTATTATTTTATTATTATTATATTATTATTATAATTATTACATTTTCTCATATTTATCATTATTTTATTATACTTCGGGGACTTGTGGTAAGTTCATGATTTGATCGACAGCGTCTCTGGGATTTACATCACCTTCGAGTATCCGAGCGACGGCTGTTAATACTGGTAAAGCCACCCTGTGCTTCCTCGCAAGTTGTACGACTGCGCCAGCGGTGGCGACGCCTTCGGCGACTTGGCTCATAGATCCTAAAATTTCTTCTAAACTTTCCCCGCTCCCTAACCTAGTACCAACCGTTCGGTTTCTCGAAAGATTTACAAAGCACGTGAGCATTATATCGCCAGTTCCCGATAATCCCGAAAGCGTCTCGCTTTTCGCGCCTAGTTTCCCAGCGAGCCATCGAATTTCCGCACAGCCTTGTGCCACTAAAGCTGCCATTGCATTATTACCAAGTTCTAAACCTTCGACGATACCGGCCGCGATTGCGAGAACGTTCTTTAAAGCGCCGGACATTTCTACTCCAGTCACATCGGTTGACGTGTTCACTCGTAAACATGAAGACCCATAAAGAGACTGCACGCGTCTCGCTAATGCTTCATCTTCCGAAGCTGCGACGATTCCAGTCGGTAAACCTTGCATTAACTCCACAGCAAACGTCGGTCCGGACAAAATGCACAAAGGTTGCTCTCTCCCTAAAGCCGCGGGAATAACCTCGGACATCATCAAAGACGTTCCGACCTCTAAACCTTTCGATAAACATAACAAAGGCGTTTTGGGATCAATTTGATCTCTCACAGACTCTAAAAACTTTCTCGAATGTTGCGTCGGTACGGCGTGAATAATGAAATCAGCGTCCGCCAACGCCTCTTTCGCGTCCGTCGTAGCCCTAATGTTCTTCGGTAGTTCGTATTGCGGCAAATATTTCATATTCCTATGCTCGTCGTTAATCGTTTGCGCCTCTCTGTCGTTCCTTAACAACAAAACGACATCTAAATCGTTCTTATTCCTCGCCAACAACGTCCCCATCGCGGTCCCGAACGACCCCCCTCCCATAATCGTAACCTTCTTCGTTTTCTCTAAAACCGCTTCCTCGTTCACTCGAGCGGCTTCGACGAAGTTCTTCCATCGCATTATTTTCTCCCACGAATCGTTCACGTCTTTGCGGTCTTTTTCGCTTATTCCAGATAAGAACTGTTCGTACGCTCCATTAGCGGCACGGGCAGTCGTGCTTTTACTCGCGCTCGTTTCCGCTTTGGTCGTCGTTCCATTTCTTCCCATGGTCGTTCTTCTTCTTCTTTGTCGTCGTCGTTGTTCGTTTTCGTTATCCTTCTTCGTCTTCATCATCGTATTCGTCTTCATCGCATCGTCGTTGATCGCTCTAGTGAAACTAGGGAAGTTGTTCGAATTCGTGCGTTGTTTAGCATTCGTGCGAGCGGTGATGTTCGAGCAGCTCACGGCGTAATGCATAGATTGTCGCGCTCGCATTTATCACTGTGTGTATAGATGTTGTTCAAATTCTCTCAAAGTTGTCTGTGTATGTATATAATATGTACGAAGTGTGTGTTGGTGTGTTGTTATGCGTGTTTCGCTTTTTGTTTATTTCCAAAAGTGTTGCCAGCATATCTCGTATTTCAGATCAGATGTACAACACACACACACACAGTCACACACACACAGAGAGAGAAAAGAAAAGACATAAAACTACAGAACACATTATTTGAAGAGCGTATGCCGAAAACCTCGTTTCGTTGAGCGAGATATGCGCGTTTTGTTTATTTCCAAACGCTCTGCGAATTCGAGTCTTTTCGTGTTGGTCAAACTTACGATGATCGAGATCAAAAAACAGAGAATCGTGTTTTAAGCGAGCGCGGTATAAACATACGAACGCTTTTAGGGAGAGAGAGAAAGAAGTCGAGCTTACGATTGAAATCTCCCTTTTACGCGTGCACTGAAATCGTGTTTTACTATCGCGAACGCGTAAAAGCGGTCGCGTTGAAGAGAGAGAGCGCGATCTCGATACACAAATTAAGTTAAAACGGATCTCCGTGCCACCTCGTTTTGTGTGTAACGATAAATGCTCACAATTTGAAAAGTATTTTCGCCCTCGCCGCTCGCTTTAAAAGCTAAATGCTCAAAATTACCTCTCTTTACTCGCAAATAACGGTAACACGAACGACGAGATCGACTGCGACGATTCGATCGAGGTCGAGATCGATCGAGGTCGAGATATCTTGTGGGGGAAAAGGTTCGAGGAAGAAAAGGGACCAACAGAGGCGAGAAAGAGCGGATTTGATGGGGAACAGTACTACTACTACTGTTAATAGGATCACGACTTCTTCTCATGCGAACAATCTATCGATCGATGGTAGTAATAAAGCGATGCAATCACGGGCAACGTCTTATGATACGAGTAAACCGTATTCGAGTGATGGGTTAGAGTTGATAAAAGTCGATGGAATGTTAGAGAAACATGCTGCGCACATGCAGTATCGTTGGAACAAATTTATTGAAACGAAGAAGAGGATTGAAGAGGCGAACGGTTCTTTGTTCGAATTCGCGAATGGGTATAAAGAGTTAGGTTTCTCGAAGAAAGAAGATGGTAGGATAGTATATAGGGAATGGATGCCGGCGTGCGAGCATTGCGCGTTAGTTGGCGATTTTAATCAATGGGACGCGAGTAAGACGCCGATGACGAGAGACGCGTTTGGAACGTGGTCGTGCGAGTTGAACAAAGGTGAGATTCCGCATAATTCGCGAGTGAAGGTTCGGATATTTACTGGAAACGGACATCACGTTGATAGGATTCCTGCGTATATAAGGTACGCGTGTGTACCAGCGAATGAGATGGGAGCGAAATATGACGGCGTATATTTCGATCCACCTGTTGAAGAGCAACACCAATGGAAACATAAAAAGGGACCTAAGAAACCTGAAGCGCCGAGGATTTACGAAGCTCACGTTGGTATGTCCGCAATAGAAGGGAAAGTATCCACGTATAGAGAATTTGCTGATACCGTTTTACCGAGAATAAAAGAAGGCGGATATAATAGCGTCCAATTGATGGCGATTCAAGAGCACGCATATTACGGATCGTTTGGTTACCACGTTACAAACTTTTTCGGTGTCTCGTCGCGTTCGGGATCTCCCGAGGATTTTAAATATCTCGTCGATAAAGCACACGAGTTAGGCTTACGAGTTATAATTGATATCATTCATTCGCACGCGAGCAAGAATACCGAAGACGGTTTAGCCGGATTCGACGTTGGACAAAAAGCTGATGATAATTACTTCAACATCGGCGAGAAAGGGTATCATTTTCTATGGGATTCCAGGTTATTTAAATACGATAATTGGGAAACCATTCGATTACTCTTATCGAACGCAAAGTATTGGATCGAAGAGTATGGCGTAGACGGGTACCGGTTTGATGGCGTAACTTCAATGCTTTACCATCACCATGGCCTTAACATGGAGTTCTCTGGTAACTACGAAGAGTATTTAGGATTAAATACAAACGTCGACGCAGTTGTCTACTTGATGCTCGTAAACGATATGTTACACACGAACTATCCAGAAGTTGAAGTTTTCGCGGAGGATGTTTCTGGAATGCCAACGTTGTGCAGAGACGTTCGTGAGAACGGCGTAGGATTCGATGCGCGACTGGCGATGTCTATTCCCGATTTCTGGGTGAAATACTTTAAAACACGAAAAGACGAAGATTGGGGCATGCACGAAATCATTTCAACTTTGTGCAACAGACGATATTCGGAAAAGGCAATCGCGTACGTCGAGTCTCATGACCAATCCATCGTCGGCGATAAGACGACTGCGTTTTGGCTCATGGATGCTGAAATGTATAACCACATGTCCTCCATGGAACCAATAACACCAGTGATCGAAAGAGGCATTGCGATACACAAAATGTTGCGTTTGATAACTCTTGGTCTCGGTGGCGAAGGCTATTTGACGTTCATGGGTAACGAATTCGGTCACCCCGAATGGGTGGACTTCCCGAGAGAAGGAAACGGGTGGTCGCATGATCATTGTCGCCGACGCTGGGATCTCGCCGACGCGGAGCATTTAAGATACAAAGATATGAAAAACTTCGATCGCGAAATGTTATTACTCGAAGAAAGGTTCAAATTTCTCTCGAACAAACACCAACACGTTTCCACGGCGGACGATTCGCGAAAAATAATCGTCTTCGAGCGCGGCGACTTACTCTTCGTGTTCAACTTTAATCCAACCGAAACCTTCGAAGGCTTAGAGATTGGAATCCCACAACCCGGTAAGTACGTCTGCGTACTCGATACCGACGAAGGTCGATTCGGTGGTAAAGACAGGGTCGATAAAGCGACCGAGCACTTCACTTCGCCAAAAACTTGCGAGAGCTGGGTCGGTCAATACCCGCAGCAACCGAGACCGTGTTCTATGAAAGTCCTCGCCTGTTCGAGAACCGCGCAAGTATACAGACGCTGCGACGAAAACGACGATGCTTTAGCTCACGCGCGGTAACTCATTTTTACAAACATAGACAAACTCCTCGTCAATCGTACGCAAACGCGCAAGGAAAGAGAACTACTATCATTCACATCTTCACACAGAATCAGCTTTACATTAAAACATAAACATAAAGTCGTTATTAAAAAAGAAACTCACAAAACTTTCGATCGTGAACCGAAATGACAATCGAACGAACGCGCTGTTTCTACAATTCCCTCTTCTCCCTATTCGTCGTGCTCTCGTTCATTCAAACCTACGCAGCTCTCGCGAATTCGAGCGCCTATCACGAAGACCACGAAACACTTGCAAAGGTTACTTTGGAAGATGTAGTGAACGCGAGGGCGGACGATGAAATCAAACGAGCTTTCTTCGGTCAAAGCGCGAGTGGGGTTTTGTTCGTCACGGACATCAAAGGCTTCGCAGAGGTCAGGGCGAGGGCGTTAAGCGCGTTGGCGCTTTGCGCGACGAAGGCGATTTCGACAGAGGATAATTTAGGGTTTTCGAGAGGATCCGTCTCGAAAGAGAACGCGTTTAAGACGAGCGAGAAGTACGCGAAGGACCATCGAGGGGTGAAGAGGAGCACGATTGCGAGTTTTTCTAATAAACGGTTGAGTATGGATGTGTCCGAGGCGTGCATGAAGAAAAGCGCTGATGCGAACGATGACGAATCCGGTAAGTTTGATTTGAGACGAGAGTTGGAGAAGTTGAGGGATTTCGCCGATTTGGTCTCCAGAGCGACGTTGCCGAGGATTGATTTTATTTTGAACGATGATGATAATCATGATAATAACCATGATAATAACCATGATGGTGATTTGCAACGAAGATCGTCGAGATTTGAACGCAATTTTTTCAGCGACGCGTTGCGCTCGGAGGCTTCGCTCGATCATTTTCACGTCTACGAAAGCGAGAAAGCGAGAGAAGAAAATATTAATAAGACAACATCTAAAACAGTTGTTGGTGATGATGACGTTGATGTTAATAATGAAAAGAGCAAAGGTAAACACGAACATACGGATGTTGGTATTGCAATTATAATGACACCAGCGTGGGTGAGCGGAAAAGACGATGATGCTCCTGGAAACTCTAGAGGTTTACTCGTCGACGGCGTCGCTTACGATATTCCGAGCGACGGTATGCTCGTTTTATTAGGCGAAGCCGCTCGCGCGTGGCATCCGAGAAGACATAATGGGAAGAAAAGTCTATTGGACGAAATTAAAATTCCAACGCACGCAGTGGCTCTAGAAAAAGGCGAAACGCGCTCATGGTTTGGCCGTATGGTTCTTCCAAACTTAAACGACCAACATCCGGACTCACGCGTGGATTTAAACTTTGGTGAATGGTTGCGCGGTGCGAGGGAACTTGTGACTAGGTACAATAATAATCAAAATAATAGGATGATGGTCGGAAACTTGGACGAGCAAGAGAAAGATGCCTATTTCGTCTCCGCCGCTTGCGACGGTTTACCGACGAGAAAAATTGAAACAACAACAAGAACAACAACAAACGAAGCGAGTAGTGAACAAAATGCGATGATACAACAACAACAACAGCGAAGAATTTTAGCCGACGATGGAGATTGCGATGAAGGCACAATCTTATGTTGGCTTTCATGTCAAGCTATCCCGACTGGGTGCAACTCAACCACGGCGGTTTGCCAAGTCTCTGGTTCTAATGAAATCAAAGGCGGTTCCGAACATTGCGATAGTTGCACTCCAGCTTGTCCAGCCGTTCCGAACGAAGTTTCAGGTGGACAATGTAACTCTAACATCGCCCCTACGACGATGTTCATGGATGGATTTAGCTCCGGAAACGACTCTAATCAGCCATGCGTCGCTTTTTTCTTCGAATCTTGGGCGTTGAAGACGAAAGCGTTAGTCTTCGCCGCGTGTCTTTTCACCATATTCCTCGGCATGTCCATTGAGTTCACGACGAAGTTACGTCGAAAAGTTCGCGCAAGTTCTTCTTCAAAACATGGCCAAAACAACAACAACAACAACACTAGCACGCTTACGATCAACATCATCACCTTGCTCTTATACTCAACACAGGTCACGGCTGGATACCTCCTCATGTTAGTCTCCATGACGTACCACGTCCCTCTCTTCCTCTCGGTCATAATCGGTCTCACGTTAGGCCACGCCTTGTTCTCCGTATACTCCTCTGACGCGCATACGAACAAAATAACCTCTGCAACAACCGCGTGCTGCGCCGACGCTCGCGACTCCGACCAAAGCAGCGATACTCGTAGCCAAACCGATTCGCTCGAGCGCGGCTTAGTCGTCGCCGAACCGTGATACCGCACCAAACCGCAACATAACAACAAGAAGAACGAATACTGATACTACTAATCGACGCGAGTACTCGAAAAAATCATCTCGTCGGTTCTCGTAGGAACTAGGAACAGTAGCACTCCGCAAGAGCTCTTATTAGACTCTTTGTACCAGCAATCTATATAAAAAATACCGTCCGTCCGTCTTATTATATAGTATCATTAGGCACAAAAAAAAATGTGCCAACGTCCCTCGCGCAACAAAAAATTTATACAGCAAGTTTGATTGAGCGATTTTTGTATTGAAGGCACCCTTTTTTTTCTGCAAACACGCTCAAAAGCCCTCTCTTTCTTTTTTACTGTAGTAGTTGTCTGTCTCTCTTGAACGTCTAAGCTCTGTTCTGCAGAAAAGCACACAAATCCTCAAAAAAGGAACAAAAAACTTCCCCTACAAGTACTGCCCTACGAAAACAGGGGAAGACGTAGAGGTACTCATAAGAAAGCACAGCGCGTTAAATAAAATCGACAAAGAGACGTGCGAAGACAAGCTTGGACATTCGATTAAGCGAACGACGCACTCTCTGCAGTGTACTTCTGCAAACACGCTCTCTGCTCTCAGTCTAAATGGATGGTCCATCCAATCAAGATCATGGTCAAGTCAGGCGCGCGAATTCGCAAATCAGGAAATCGTTGTTGAGCCAAATGCTCTCGCAAGGCAATGACGACGTCTTGAGTGCACCAAGGGATTGGGAGGAACTTCGGGATGGAGTAGTTATGGCCGAGGGAATGGGCAAGGACGCGCAAGAGTATTACGATTCAATGAAAGAGAATACGCAGCAGCAGCAGCATAACGGGAATAACGATGAAGATGAGCCAGAGTATTCAATGAAAGAGATCAAGATCGTTTTAGAGGAGGCGGCCGAAGCGATCGAGGAATCGGGCGTATTGGAGGATCTGACGGAGAACTTGGAGGAAATCGTGAGAGTGGGGAGTTTTCAGCAACGCGGGAGTTCGTTTAATGAGAGAGGGGAGAGGGGGATGATGTCACCGAGGAGTGGGAATTCGTTCCTTGGAGCATCGAGGTCGTTTGATCGAGGGAACGATTTGTTGGACGGCGGAGAGTACGGCGGCGACGAGAGAGCGAAGTTGGACGCGAAGCAGGCGGAGATTTTTGTGACCGAGGAGCAGTTAACCGAGGCGTTTGAGGTCATTAACTCGTTAGAGACGTACGTTGAAGCTGGAGAGGCGGATCCAGATTTTATTGAGGATTTCGTACCGAAAGAGTTGGCCGTGATCGTGAGAGGTTTGGCGGAAACCGCCGGTTTCGAAGAGACGTTGGTCGTCGATACGCAAGAGGAACCGATCGATTTCGAGGAAGCAGTGCCTGAAGAGTTTAACTTTGAGGAGATTCGTAAGACGTTTGACGTGCAGCCTATTGCGTCCAGGTCTATGGATGATGTGAGAGAGAGGTGCTTGCAGCTCATTAACGACTCGCGTTTGGAAGATACGTTTGCTGTGATTGATTTGCACGCGGTTGTGAAATTATACGAACACTTTAAGAAGCGCATGCCGAGAGTGACGCCACATTACGCCGTGAAATGTTGCCCAGATCGTGGAATTATTTCAACGTTGGCCGCTTTGGGCGCAGGCTTCGACTGTGCATCGCAAGGTGAAGTTGAGTTGATTAAAGAACTCGGCATCGACGTGGACAAGATTATTTTGGCGCACGCCGTGAAGCGTCCAGTGGATTTACGTTGCATTGCAGAGCACGGAGTGAAATTTACGACGTTTGATTCAGAGTCCGAACTTCATAAAATGTTCGCCGCTCGATTGAACGATTGTCAATTGGTGTTAAGAATTAAAGCGGACGACCCGATGGCAAAGATTTCATTCGGCGCCAAATTTGGCGCTCACATGGATGACATTCCAAACTTGCTCTCAACCGCACAGTTGCTCGGGATGGAAGTTGTTGGCGTTTCGTTCCACGTCGGAAGTTCGAGTAGAAACCCAAATGCATACAGGAACGCTATTCAACAAGCGAAGGAAGTTTTCCAGCAAGGGTATCACTACGGGTTTAAGATGAACTTTTTGGATTTGGGAGGAGGCTATACTGGCCTATTCGATCAAAACGGAAACATCGATGAATCGCCGTGCGATTTCTCGGTCATTTCCCAAGCTCTGGATGATGTTTTCCCGAAAGATCAGTGGCCGAAATTAAAAATCATCGCCGAACCGGGGAGATATTTCGCTCAAACGCCAATCACAATTGCATCTATGGTGTACGGTAAAAGAGAGACGGTGAAAGCGGATGGGCAACCACGCTATGATTACTACATCACCGATGGCTTATACGGTTGCTTCAACGGCGTCATTTATGATGGCCTCGAAACTCCTGCATATATCTTAAAATCTACCGGGGATGGTTCCATGCCTCAACTCGAACTTCGTTTGGGTTTGCAATACGAGAGTACGATTTGGGGACCGACATGCGATTCTGCAGATTGCGTCATGCGCGATACGATGTTTTCGGAATTAAATAACGGTGATTATGTCTTGTTTCCAGATTCAGGTGCATATACGTTGGCTGGAAGCTGTGATTTCAACGGCATCGAGGCGACCAAGGCGAGAAAATTCTACGTTTGGGGCGAACGCATGTGCCCGTCGTGTACGGTTGAACAATTGGATTCTGAATTGTTTTTACCAACAAAACCACCATGTGAATTGATTCAGAATATCAAGCCGGAGTCTCGCGCACCTATTGACGATGAGTGACATCTTTTTTTAGTATACTGAGAAAAAGAATAGATGATTGCTTAGAAGATAATAGAAGATGAGAGAACACGCGAATATAAAAAAAGAGCGAATTGTTGACATTATACGAGTTGTTGTTATTTTACAAGAGGAGTTGAAATACTACCAGTACCATACACACACACACACACACACACACACAGAGAGACACACACACAAATATACGCAAACGAAAAGTAATGGTACTACCACGGTAGTAGGTACTAGAATCTGCATATAGTTCCCCCCCGCCCCGTTATAAA
>Ga0115004_10002056_pt1 | contig 16647 bp, 14 predicted proteins | sample ArcticOcean_MG_C_10_FD_88737 | JGI IMG/M metagenome (GOLD analysis project Ga0115004, IMG submission 88737) | Marine microbial communities from western Arctic Ocean - ArcticOcean_MG_CB11_90 | ecosystem: Environmental > Aquatic > Marine > Oceanic | place: Arctic Ocean: Canada Basin | collected...
CACCACCTGCAGCAGAAACTGGAAGGTCAAGAGGAACACCTGATAAATCAATTACTTGACTTGATGGATCAGCAAAACGCTGTGGAGTACTTTGCCCACTTAACCATGAATCTAAAATTCCAGGCGCTTGAATAGCTACAGGGAAGTCAATATACATTTGAAGCGCACTAGGTCCAGATAAAGCTTTGTTATATGAAAGTCTCCAAGTCGTTTTCTCAGAAGGCTTATATACAAGAGCTGCTCTAGGAGCAAATTCTCCTGCGCTAATAAAACTAGCTTGATCATATCTACCAGCAACTACAAGGTCTACTTTTTCAGACATTGTTAAAGTTCCTTGTCCATAGAAACCATGAGTTATATAATCATCAGTATCTTCATTTCTACCCCATAATGTATATTCAGAGTCAGAATCAGTATTTCTATAATCATATCCTACTGTCCATTCTGCATCAAACAACCATGGCATATCAAAGTTATACTGAAGCTGTGCTTCCATAGTTGTTCTTTTAGCAACCTGACGGAAACCTGAACCATATAGGAAGGTAGGATTATCATCTCCACCACCATCATTATGATCTATAAATGCTTGAGCATACCAATTACCCATTGTTGCTTGAACTTGTCCCCAATAAGTATTTCCATCAGCATATCCAATACCTAAATCTTGAAAGAATAAACCACTACCATTAGTCATACCAGCACTAACTTGATAGTTAGTATCATCGCTTGGTCTCCATTCTAGAGTTGTATCAAAAGCTACGTTGCTATATTGGTCAAATATTAGATTACCATCATTATAATCCTTACCTCCTTCTGTAAAGTCATAAATAACACGACCACCTTGAGAAAGAACAGGATCAACATATTTGTTTGTAATAACAGGCTGTCTAATTACTCCGTTCATTGGAATACCTGCATCAGCTAATTCTGATTCATCATCATAAACGAAATCATCACCAGAATTAAGTCTAGCATTAATTTTCCATCCAAAAGTCTTACTGTCATTTGCTCTGGCAATTCTAAATTCAGAACCAAAAGAATTTAGATCTCCACCCCACATTGAAACAGCATTACCAGTATAATCAATAGGACTTTTTGATCTAAAGTGAACTACACCAGATGTTACACCTGGGCCATATAATACACCCGCAGCACCTCTAACTATCTCAACAGATGCTAAATCTAAGTTAGAAAGACCTTGTTGGAAACTAAAGAAAGTTCCTGCAGCTGGAGTTATTAAACCTCTGTTGTCCTTCATGATATAAGTAGAAGTACCAAAAGTTCCTGAACCAGCTCTCATTTCAATGTTCATAGAGTTCGCAGTTTGTTGTTGAATTTGTACACCAGGTACAGATACAAGTATTCTTGATGGTTCAGCTACTTGAGCTGAATTTTCAATTTGCCTAGTAGAGATTACACTAACTGAAGCCGGAGCATCAGTAACTTTTTGTGCAGATCTTGATGCAGAAATAATAACCTCTTCAAGGTTTTGTCCTGCGCTAAGCATTACATTTATATTTTGACTTGCAGATGTCACGTCAACTCTTTCTGCACTATATCCCATATAGCTAATAATAAGAGTTAAAGGAGTATCTCGACTTGTATTAATGACAAAGTTTCCATCGAAATCTGTAACAGTTCCAATGTTTGAGCCATCAATGATAACATTTACCCCAGGAATTGCTTCCATACTACCAGAGTCCATTACTGAACCAGATATTTGAGTTTGAGAATAAACACTACCAAATAGAATTACAGCCATAAAGGCTAAATAATACTTGTTTAAAATATTTTTCATATTAATTAGGTTTTGTTACGTCAAAGATAATTCTTTTCTATAACTAGTTTATAAAATTTAATACAAGTATGGCGGGAAGGCCAGTAAAAAAGGCTTAAGACCCATGATACTTGATCTGATTTGAATTCAAGTTAATATAATTTTTTCCACCCACCAAATGTGAGTGATATCCTTTGCTGAGAATGGAATTAGTCTTATGAATATGAATCAAATCTTTGGGATTGATTTGATGATGATTCAAAGATTAAGTTTTCATTTGATTCGTGCCATTTAAGGTAGCTTCCAGAGTAAAGATCTTCAACAGCTCCTCTTTTAAGTTTTTGAGTTGGTCCAATAATCCCGTTTTCTTGAGTCCACTCGTCTTTTACAATTATCAATGTTGATATTCTTTTGTAGTTAACAAGCCCGTTATTAACTGTATTAAGTGTTTCAGTTAACATTTTTGACAGAGTATCTTTTGAAGCTTTTTTACCAATTTCAGACAACTGAATTAGACAAAGTGGCTGAGCAATTCCAAGACCAACAACACAAACCTCCTCTATTTCATTAATATTAACAAAATATTGTTCCAAAGTAAGTGGCTCAATGTACTCTCCTTTTGAAGTTTTAAAACTATCAGCTACTCTTCCAGTTATATGTAAATATCCATCATCATCGAGGAATCCTTTATCCCCTGTGTGAAGCCAACCACCTCTTAATGTCTGATTTGATAATTCTTCATTTTTATAATAACCAACCATTACAAATGGTCCTCGCATAAGTATTTCTCCTGTTTCCTCTTCGATCTTAAGTTCAACTCCTTTTTGAGGTTTTCCAACAGTATTTAACTTCCCAAAATCTTTTCCATCAACAGAGCTACATATTGCACAGTTCTCAGTCATTCCATATCCATTAGTTATATAGACACCAATCTTTCTAAACCATTCAATTAATTCCACAGGCATTGGAGCTGAACCAGATACAGTAACTCTAGATTTACTAAACCCAAGTCCTTTCTTTAAAAGTTTTTTTAGTAACCCTGATAATAATGGAATTTTAAGTAATGTGTCTAATGTTTTTTGAGAAAATTTAGATAAGATTCCCATTTGAAGTTTTGTCCAAACTCTAGGAGCAGCAGCAAAAACATGTGGTTGAACATCTTTAAGGTTTTGCCCAAACTTTTCTATTGACTCTACAAATGAAATTGTTCCACCATATCTAAATGATGTCCATTCAATAACTACTCTTTCAAAAATATGGTTTAGTGGGAGATAAGATATAAATTCATTATTACCATCATGTTTAATTCCTAAAGGGTTATCGGGATCATCTAGCACAACTTTAATTCCGTCAATTGCTTGATAATTTAGCATAACTCCCTTTGGATTTCCTGTTGTTCCAGAGGTAAAAATTATTGTCCATAAATCAGATAATTTAGGATTATGAGGGTTGGTTATTGGTTCATGTTTATCAATAAATTCATGCCATTTATGACCTACATCAACGCTTGAACAGCCAGCATAATTAGGAAACGTAATCATAGGCATATCTTTGGGTAAGTCATTTTTTATATCATCCCATGTCTCGATTTTACCTAAAAAAAGCGCATCAACATCTCCATAATCCATAATGTATGAAAGTTCTTTACCGTTTAAAGAAGGAAAGAAAGGAACTGAAACATATCCAGCCATTACAATTGCTAAGTCTGAAATAATCCATTCTCTACAATTCTTTGAATAAATCCCTATATGCGCACCTTCTCTAAGATTAAGAGATTTAAGCCCAGAGGCTAATCGTCTGGCCATATCTCCAACTTGACCCCATGTGTATTCTTCCCATGTCTCACCTATAGGTTGTCTTAGGTATGGCTTATCTTTAAACTCCTTTTCCCATTTGTAAAAGTTAAGTTCAAATGGCTCTTGATTTGCACTCATAATTATTTGGTTTTTATTATTTCCCGTTTTTTTATCTTAATTATTAAAGATCAGTTTTCTTAAATATATAAGAATATTTTCATCTATAAAAACATACAACCTTATTAAACTTTATCAAAAAACCTTTTTCTGTATTTATTTTAGATTCCTATAAGGATAATTAAATCAATTAGTATATTACGTTAACATAACTGTATTTAGAATGACAAAAAAATATACAAAACTATTTGATTTATCTGGTAAGGTTGCAATTGTTACAGGAGCAAGCAGAGGTATTGGCGCATCAATTGCTGAGGCTCTTGCAGAATTTGGAGCAAGCGTAGTTGTTAGCAGTAGATCGAAAGAAGCAGTAGATGAAATAGCCGATAAAATAAAAAAGAATGGATATAATGCACTCGCATGTGAATGTCATGTTGGAGAAGAAGATCACTTGAAAAACCTGATTGATACAACAATAAAAAAATATGACAAAATAGACATACTAGTTAATAATGCAGGAATTAATCCTGTTTTTGACAGACTAGAAAATGCGGATGAAAAGCTTTTTAATAAAATAATGGATATTAATGTAAAAGCTGCATTTAAGCTTTCTAATATGGTTATGAAGCATATGAAAAATAATAAATCTGGCTCTATCATAAACATATCTTCTGTAGAAGGACATAAGCCAGATAAAGGACTAGGAGTATATTCAATTAGTAAAGCTGCAATTAGCATGTTGACAAAATCTCAAGCAAAAGAGTGGGGGAAGTATGGTATCAGGTCTAATGCAATATGCCCGGGATTAATAAAAACAAAATTAAGTTCTGCTTTATGGCAAAATGAAGAGATGTTAGAATTATGGTTGAAAGATTTACCAATTAGGAAAGCAGCTGAACCAGAAGAAATTTCAGGAATTGCTGTCTATCTAGCTTCAGAAGCATCAAGTTATACCACAGGAGAGACATTTAATATAGATGGGGGATACATGATCAATTAATTTATATTATGGAAAAACCTTATTCAACAGAAATAGAAAATCTAGAAGATTTAAATAAACACCTTGGAAAGGAAATTGGTATCTCGGAGTGGTTTGAAATGTCACAAGAGAAAGTAAATTCATTTGCAGAATTAACTCAAGATAAACAGTGGATTCATATAGATCAAGAAAAAGCTGCAAAATATTCACCTTATAAAAAAACTATAGCACATGGTTTTCATGTATTATCTTATGCATCACAGGTTGTGTTTCAAACACTCAAATTAAATAACATAGCATTAGCAGTAAACTACGGACTTGAAAAGGTGAGATTTCCAAATGCAACTCCTGCGGATTCAAAATTTAGGGGTACGGTATCCTTAACAAATATTGAGGAGGTTTCTGGCGGTGCAAAATATACATTAAAAATTATATTTGAAGTTGAAGGAGAGACCAAGCCTGTTTGCGTAGCTGAGATAATTTCATTGATATATTCACTTCCAAACTAAAAAATTAAACTTATTTAAAAAATGAACTTTAAAGAAGTAAAGCTAAAAATTAAAACATTTATTAATGATGAGTTGATCTCACTTGAACCATGGATTGTTAATTCTGAGTGGAGTGAAAAATTACCTAAACTAAACGAATTAAGAGATAAGGTTAAAGAGATGGGGTATTGGTTGCCACAAGTTTCTAAAGAATATGGAGGCTTAGGGTTAACACTAGAGCAACATGGTGAGGTTAGCGAGATACTTGGCGCAAGTCCCTATGGATTTTATGTCTTTAATTGCCAAGCTCCTGATGCTGGAAACATGGAAGTTTTAATTGAGACTGGCACTAAAGAACAGAAGGAAAAATACCTTCAACCACTTTTAGAAGGCAAAATTAGAAGTTGTTTTGCAATGACAGAGCCTAATTATGCTGGCTCAAACCCAACAAGGATGGGAACAACTGCAAAAAAAGAAGGTGGAAATTACATTATAAATGGACATAAATGGTTTACCTCAAGTTTTGACGGAGCATATTTTGCAATAGTTATGGTGGTCACTGATCCAGACGGAGAGGATGTTCATAAAAAAGCTAGTCAAATTATTGTTCCATTGAAAACGGATGGAGTTGAATTTGTTCGAAATGTTTCAATCATGGGGCATCCAGGTGCAGGATGGGAAAGTCATGCAGAAATTAAATTTAATAACGTTTCTGTTCCAATCACAAATGTTTTGGGATCCGAAGGGGAAGGCTTTGCAATTGCACAAAAACGTTTAGGACCTGGAAGAATTCATCATTGTATGAGATGGATTGGAATGTGTGAAAGAGCATTTAATTTAATGTGTGAAAGAGCAGTTTCAAGAGAAATAGCTCCAGGAATAATGTTGTCAGAAAAACAGACTATTCAAAACTGGATTGCAGAGTCAAGAGCAGAGATAAATGCTGCAAGATTACTGGTGCAGGACGCTGCGAAAAAAATTGATTCTCAGGGAACATATAAAACAAGATCAGAAATATCTATTATTAAATTTTATTGCGCAAATGTACTTCAAAAAGTTGTTGACAATGCAATTCAGGTCCATGGTGCATTGGGTGTTACAGATGATATAATTTTATCGTCTTATTATAGACATGAAAGAGCTGCAAGAATATATGATGGTGCAGATGAGGTTCATAAAAGCCGATTGGCTAGACTTATTTTAAAATCATATAAAAAATAAAGCTCATTATTCAAATCTATAATGTCAGAAACATTTAATGACAATCCAACAAAAATAAGAGAAGACGAAGAGCTTGATAATGCAGGACTTTCTAATTATTTATCAAATTTTTTAGACATAACTAAAAGTGATTTTGAAATTCTTCAATTTCCATCTGGCTTTTCTAACCTGACGTATTTAATTAAATCTAATCAAAAAGAATATATACTCAGAAAACCCCCTATTGGAGCAAAAGTTAAGTCAGGCCATGATATGAGCAGAGAATATAAAGTTTTATCTGCTCTTAAAGACAATTATAAAAAATCACCTATACCACTTCATTATTGTAATGACATCAATATTATAGGATCTGATTTTTATATAATGGAAAGAATTAGGGGAATAGTATTAAGGAGTAATAATTTTAAAAAAATACTAACAAAAAAAACACAATATGATTTTATAGCATCTGAGTTTGTCGATACATTTGTTGAGCTTCATAAATTAGAAATTAAAAAAATAGGTCTCAGCGAATTTGGTAGGCCAGTTGGATATTGTGATCGACAAGTTAAGGGGTGGACAAAGAGATATCAGAATTCAAAAACTAATGATATCCCTGAAATAAATTTTGTAATGGAATGGTTAAACAACAATATTTCAGAATCATCTTATGTTTCGTTAATTCACAATGATTTTAAATATGATAATTTAGTTCTTGACTCAAAAACTTTATCGGTAAAGTCAGTTCTTGACTGGGAAATGTGTACAACAGGAGATCCTTTTATGGATTTAGGCACCACACTTGCATATTGGATAAACAAAGATGATCCTGATTATATGAGAGAAATAAACCTGAATATTACCTCTGAAGAGAACAATCCAAAGAGAGGTGAAATTTTAGAAATGTATTCCAAAAAGTTTGGAGATGAGATTGAAAATATTGTTTTTTATTTTGTTTTTGGGCTTTTTAAAATAGCTGTTATTGTTCAACAGATATATTTTAGATTCGAAAAGGGCTTAACAAAGGATCCAAGATTTAAACATCTAAATTTTGTTGTTCAAGCATATGCAAGAATGGCAAAAACATCAATAGAAAAACAAAAAATTGAATTTTAATTAATCACTTTGTCTTTCTTTTTTATTGTAACTGAAGAAGGATGAAGAAGAATTTCTGCAAGCCCTCTTGTTTTAGGTAGCTCATAAACATAAAAATATTCTAAAGCATCTAACTTGCCTTGATAGAAATTCATATCTAAAGAACTATTGCTACTTGATAAAGCATGTTTAGTAGCCACTCCAATTTCTAGCCAAGACCATCCAACAAGGATTAGACTGAAGAACTCCATGAAAATTGATGCATCAGCTAAAAATCTTTCATAATCTCCTTTTAGTGCGAAAGGCATAAGATGAAATAATATTTTTTGACTTTGATCTAGTTGATCATTTAAAGAGGAGGCCCACTCTTTTAATTCATTATCTTGATCTGCCTTTTCAATTGTCTTTTTAATTTCTTCTAATAACAGTTTTGCACCTTCACCATTATTTAACATCATTTTTCTACCAAGAAGATCTTGTGATTGAATTCCTGTAGTACCCTCATATATTGAAGATATTCTTATGTCACGATAATATTGTTGCAGAATAAAATCTGAACAAAAACCATAACCTCCAAGAACTTGAAGGCCATTATTGATAGAGTAAATTCCAGCCTCTGAAGGATAAGTTTTAACGACAGGAATTATCATCTCAAGTAAAGTATGATACTTATTTTTTTCTTTATCATCAGCGCTGTTATGTTGTAGGTCATAATATTTTGCAGCTTTGAAGATCAAGTTCATAGACCCTTCAACCATTGACTTTTGAAGTAAAAGCATTCGCCTGACATCTGGATGTTCAATAATTAAGCTTTGTTTATCTTTTAAATTCTTTGTTCCATCTGATGAAAGTTTTCGACCCTGGGGGCGTTCGTTGGCATACTCCAGTGAAGCGTAATAAGCACCACAAGCAATAGCTGATGCTCCTCTGCCAACAGCAATACGAGCGCCATTCATCATTAGAAACATATAATTTAGACCCTTGTTTTCCTCACCCACAAGATAACCTTGACAATCATCTTTATCTCCAAAACTAAGATGAGTAGTACAATATCCTTTTTGACCCATTTTTTGAAAATCAGCTACAGTAGTAACATCATTAAATAATAGTTCGCCATCCTTCTGTATCCTCATTTTTGGCACCACAAATAATGAAATTCCCTTTGTTCCTGCTGGAGCTCCTTCTATTCTAGCTAATAACAGATGAACTATATTATCAGCATACTGATGATCCCCTCCGGAGATGAATATTTTTTGACCACTAATTTTATACTGGCCATCATCAATCGGAGTTGCTTTAGTAACTATATCTGACAATGAGCTTCCTGCTTGTGGTTCAGTTAAACACATAGTTCCACCCCATTCACCTGTAAGCATTTTAGGTGTATATTTTTCTTTAAGATCTTTGCTGGCAAATTCTATAATTAGCTCGGCAGCTCCTGAAGTAAGACCAGAATAACCAGGCAAATGGTTATTGGCAGCATCTAAAATATAGTTAGCAGCTGTATGAGCAAGTAAGGGTAACTGTAAACCTCCATCTTCATAATTAAATGGTGCAGCAATTAAGCCCATAGAACCACCCTCCTTCATCATTTTTTCAACTTGTTGGTGAACATGAATTGAGCCATCTTTATAATGAGCAGGATTTTCATCCATTTCTTTGAAATATGGAAATAATTCTCTATCTGCAAATTGTTTAACTGAGTCAACATAAAGATTCACAGATTCAAGATCGTGATCAATAAACCTTTCCTTTTCCAAGACTGTTTCTAATTCTTGAACTTTGTTCATGAAAAACTTAACTGTCGAAAGATCAATATATTTTGATGCCATAAATAATTAAATTAGCATCTAATATATTCTATTTTATTAAAGAGAGCCAGAACAATTCAGAAGCTTTTAGGTGATTATGACTTTTATCTTAATAAATTATCAAAATTGAAGTGCTATTAACTTTTAATTTTTAATCCAAGAACATATATTTGCACTTTAATTTTATAAACATAAAAAATGTCAAAAAATATAGGTAAAGTTTCAAAAGTAATTGGAGCAGTTGTAGATGTTGATTTCTCATCTACGAAAGGTTCTCTTCCAGATATTTATGATTCTTTAGAAATAACGAAAGAGGATGGTACATTACTTATTTTAGAGGTACAATCTCATGTTGGTGAAAATATTGTTAGAACAATTTCAATGGACTCTACAGATGGATTAAGCAGAGGAACTGATGTTGTTGCAACAGGTAATCCAATTCAAATGCCAATTGGTAACAATGTGTATGGAAGACTTTTTAATGTTGTTGGAGATCCAATTGATGGTCTTGAAGTATTACCAAAAACAGAAAGTGATGGAATGTCAATACATAGAGATGCTCCTGATTTTGATCAGCTTTCAACTTCAACTGAAGTTTTATTTACAGGGATCAAGGTTATTGATCTTATTGAACCTTATGCAAAAGGAGGAAAGATTGGATTGTTTGGTGGAGCTGGAGTTGGAAAAACTGTACTAATTCAGGAACTAATCAATAATATTGCAAAAGGGCATGGTGGTTTATCTGTGTTTGCTGGTGTTGGAGAAAGAACAAGAGAGGGGAATGATTTGCTTAGAGAAATGATTGAATCTGGAATTATAAATTATGGTGAAGAATTCAAAAAATCAATGGAAGCAGGAGAGTGGGATTTAAGTAAAGTCGATAAGAAAGCATTGTTAGAATCCAAAGCAACATTTGTTTGGTCAGATGAATGAGCCTCCAGGAGCAAGAGCTAGAGTTGCACTTTCAGGTCTAACGATAGCTGAATATTTTAGAGATGGTGGTGCTGATGGACAAGGAAAAGATGTATTATTCTTTGTGGACAATATATTTAGATTTACACAAGCTGGTTCTGAAGTTTCAGCACTTCTTGGAAGAATGCCTTCTGCTGTTGGGTATCAGCCAACATTAGCATCTGAGATGGGAACCATGCAAGAAAGAATCACATCAACAAAGAAAGGGTCGATTACATCTGTACAAGCTGTTTATGTCCCTGCAGATGATTTAACTGATCCAGCACCAGCTACAACTTTTGCTCACCTTGATGCTACAACAGTTTTATCAAGAAAAATTTCTGAACTTGGAATTTATCCGGCTGTAGATCCTCTTGATTCTACATCAAGAATTTTGACTCCAGATATTTTAGGAGACGATCATTATAATTGTGCACAAAGAGTTAAAGAGCTACTGCAGAAATATAAGGAACTACAAGATATTATTGCTATTCTTGGTATGGAAGAACTTTCAGAGGAGGATAAATTAGCAGTTTCAAGAGCAAGAAGAGTTCAAAGGTTCCTTTCTCAACCGTTTCATGTTGCGGAACAATTTACAGGAATTCCAGGAGTTCTTGTTGATATTAAAGAGACTATAAAAGGATTTAACATGATTATGGACGGTGAGCTTGACCATATACCTGAAGCTGCCTTTAACCTTAAAGGTTCAATTGAAGAAGCAATAGAGGCTGGAGAGAAAATGTTAGCTGAAATCAAATAACAATGTATCTAGAAATAATTACGCCAGAGCAAACTTTATATAAGGGTGATGTTGAATCAATCCTTTTTCCAGGATCACATGGTGACTTTCAAGTTTTAAATAACCATGCTCCAATTGTATCTACACTTACAAAAGGCAAGGTAAAAATCATTGGTAAGTTATTGATTGAAGAAAACGCTAAGGATAAATTTCAGTTTAACGAAAGAGAAACGGTGCTTGACATTGAGTCAGGAACAGTTGAAATGAATAACAATAAGGTTACTTTATTAGTTGATTAAGAGTCTTTATTATTAAATCAATTTCCCAACCCTTGTAAGATAGATTTTTAACTACCTTATTTCTTAATTCAAATTCAGGTTTATCACTAATTTCAATTTGTTTTACACAAAGCTTTCTTAGTTTTTTATTGTAATCTTCACTTTTTATTTGATTTAACGCATTACTTATATTCCAATCTGAAATATTCCTTAATTTGAGCTCTCTTGAAAGCTTAACTTTACCCCAATTGTTGTTATTAAATTTTCCTATTACATATGCTTTGCAGAATCTAGTTTCAGATAAAAAATTTTCATCAATCAAATAACAAACATATTCATCAAGCTCTTCTCCAAATACACTAAGCTTATTTAGTTTATTTATCACTTCTAGATGACACCTTTCCTGGTAAGCACAATAATGTTCAATTTTCTTTTTTACTGAAGATTCCATTTTATAATATAAAAAAAACCGTTTAGAATATCTAAACGGTTTTAGTAACTTTTATCTTAAAATTTTTGATTTATTATCTGTTAAATTATATTGAAGATACAAATAAGAGTCTCTAGGAATAACTTTAATTATCCTTTTGTAATTAAAACTCCATTTATTTTTCAATGAAAATAAACCTTTATCTATATACGCTGCTACAAATGGATGAACATGAATATATATTGATCCTTTTTTGTAACGCGAATTCTTAACAACTCTGTTAAGTTCTGTGTTGATTTTGTCTACTAATAAAATAGGCGCTTCCACTTCTAATTCTTTATTAGGATTAGCTTCCTTAGTTTTGATAATCATCTCAGGTCTTACTCTCTGCCTTGTGATTTGAATCAATCCAAATTTGCTAGGTGGAAGAATTTTATGTTTTGTTCTATCTTTTGCCATTTCCTGACAAAAATGATCAAACAATTTTTTTCTGTTTTCTCTTTTAGTTTGGTCTATAAAGTCTATAACAATAATTCCTCCCATATCTCTTAATCTTAATTGTCTCGCTATTTCAGCTGAAGAAATTAAGTTTACTTCCATGGCAGTCTCTTCTTGAGTCTTAGCTTTATTTGATCTGTTTCCGCTATTTACATCAATAACATGGAGAGCTTCTGTATGTTCAATTATTAGATATGCTCCTTTTTGCATAGAGACTGTTCTTCCAAAGGAAGATTTAATTTGTCTCTCAACTCCATATTTTTCAAAAATTGGAGTAACACCTTTATAGAGTTTAACAATAGATGATTTTTCTGGTGCAATGAGTTTTATATAGTTTTTAATTTCACTATGTAAGTTCGGATCATCTAGATAAATATTTGAAAAGGAATCATCAAATACATCCCTTAACTTTGATGTTGTTCTATTTATCTCACCTAAGATTTTTGTTGGATAAGAATCAGATTTACTTAAGTTAATACAGAGTCTCTTCCATCTAAGAATTAAATCTTTTAGATCTCCTTCTAGCTCATTTACAGATTTGTTATTTGCTACAGTTCGAATTATTACACCAAAACCTTTTGGCTTAATATCCTTGACTAAGTTTTTTAGTCTTTTTTTCTCATCTTGACTTTTAATTTTTTGTGAAATAGAGATTCTCTCGGAAAAGGGAATCAAAACCATAAATCTACCAGCTAAAGAAATTTCAGAACTTAGTCTGGGTCCTTTAGTTGATATAGGTTCTTTAATAATTTGTACTAAAGTTGTCTGTTTAGCATTAAGACAATCTTTAATAAGACCGTTTTTTGGTATTTCTTTTTCAAAAATAAATTTACTAAAAGAAAAAGATTTTACTTTTTTAGTATCAATTTGATCTACAAATTTAGATAATGATAATAATTTAGGTCCTAAGTCATGATAATGTAGAAAACCATCTTTTTCGTGACCTACATCAACGAATGAAGCGTTTAATCCAGGTATGGTTTTTCTAACTTTTGCAACAAAAATGTCACCTACAGAAAATTTGTTTTTACCTACTTCTTTATCAAGCTCAACAAGTTTACCGTCGCTAAGCATCGCAAAATCAACAGCACTTGAATTTGATCTTATAATCAATTCTTTTTTCACTGTTTTTAGTATTATTTCTACTTAATAGTAGAAAGGTTAAACATTATTCAATAATAATATAACTTTCGTTATACGTTATTTCAAAGAACTTGAGATGTTTAAAGTGTAATCCCGAACACTATTTCTTCTTGTGTCGGTTTGCTCTCGCTCTTTTTTTTCTCTTGTGAGTAGCAACCTTATGTCTTTTTCTTTTTTTACCGCTAGGCATATCTATCTAATTTTAAAATTAGCCAACTGGCACATTTTGTTTTACAGATTTTACAAAAGTTTTTGAAGGTTTAAATGCAGGTATATTATGAGCAGGAATTATTACAGCTGTATTCTTTGAAATATTTCTACCTGTTTTTTCTGCTCTTGTTTTAATTATAAAACTGCCAAACCCCCTTAAGTAAACATTATTATTCTCTTGGAGAGAATTCTTGATTTCCTCCATAAACTTTTCAGCAATCATCTGAACATCAGTTTTATCCACTCCAGTTTGATTTGATATATTTTTTACAATATCTGCCTTTGTCATTTTCTGTTATATTGGTTATACAATTAGCTTTTTAAGGCTAGCAAATATATAAATTTATATTTTAAATTAGTGATTTAGTAATATATAATTAAACCTAGAAAAATTCACTGAATGTCTTTTGAAAATCAATTAGTTAAATGGTATATAAATAATAAAAGAGATCTGCCATGGAGAAAAAATAAAGATCCATATCGAGTTTGGATTTCAGAGATAATACTACAACAAACAAGAGTAGTTCAAGGTGCAAAATACTATAATGAGTTCATTAAAAAATTCCCAAATATTCAAAGTCTGGGATCTTCAAAAGAATCTGAAGTCCTAAATATCTGGAAGGGACTAGGGTATTATAACAGGGCAATAAATCTTCACAAATCTTCACAAGACATAATCAGTAATTTGGGTGGAAAATTTCCAGAAACATATGATGATATAATTAAGCTAAAAGGGGTTGGTGACTATACCGCAAGTGCAATATCATCTATTTGCTTTAACGAATTTAATCCAGTGGTTGATGGGAATGTTTTAAGATTTCTTTCTCGATATTATGGACTTAAAACACCAATAGACTCATTAAAGGGTCAAAGAAAAATTAAAGAAATTGGTCAGAAATTAATTAATAAAACAAATAATCCAGGTGACTTCAATCAATCAATGATGGAGTTTGGAGCACTTGTGTGTACTCCTTTTCCAGATTGTGAATCATGTGCCTTTAGCTCAAAATGTATTGCTTTTAATAAAAAAGAAGTTGAGATAATACCTGTTAAATCCAAGAAGAAAAAATCAAAAGAAAGGTTTTTTAATTATATCGTTTGTATTGATAATAATCATAACACTATGGTTAATAAAAGATCAAATAAAGATATTTGGTATAAGTTGAATGAATTTCCTCTTATCGAAAGTAAAAGAGAAATAAAGAACATCACAACACTTCCTGAATTTAAAGAATTCACAAAATCGAAATCTATAGTAATAAATGAAGAAAAGTATAAGAAAGAGAGAATAAAACATATTCTCTCTCATCAGATACTATACATAACATTCCATCATCTTAGTATTGATCAAGATATAAGTCAAGGTGTGCATTTATCAAAGCTAAACAAGTATAATTTTCCTGTACCAATAACTAATTTTATTAATAAGTTATTAATCTAGGTACTCTATTTTTGTATATTAGCTATATATAATTATGAGTGGAACATTAAATAAGGTTATGTTAATTGGTCATCTAGGCGATGACGTAAAAATTAAACATTTTGATAATGGTGGCTGTCTTGCAAGATTTCCTCTAGCTACAAATGAGTCATATACAAATAAGTCAACCAATGAAAAAGTAACTAATACAGATTGGCATAATATCGTTTTAAGAAATAAAGCAGCTGAAATCTGTGAAAAATACTTATCTAAGGGAGATAAAGTCTATGTTGAAGGTAAAATAAGAACAAGAAAGTGGCAAGGAGAAGATGGAGCAGATAGATATACTACTGAAGTAAATGTTGATGAGTTTACTTTTCTTTCAACTAAAAAAGATCCTGTTTCAAATGTTGAGTCAAAGCCTACTGTTGAAACTAAGAATGAAGAGACGGATAATACTGAAGACGACCTACCTTTCTAAATATATTTTTGAATTTCAACTTTATAACTTTTTATTCTAGACTTCTGTGATAGTAAAAATTATTTTAATCTTAATTTTTCTAGTAATATCCGCACTTACATCAGGGTGTGAGGTAGCTTTTTTTTCATTGGATAAATCAATTATGCCAGATGATAAGAGTGATAAACTGATTAAAAAAATTCAATTATTACTAGAACAACCCAAGAAACTGCTTGCAACCATTCTTATATCTAATAACTTTATAAATATTGCAATAGTTATATTATTTGCTTCAATTGACAATCCATATTTAAGTTCTTTAAATAGTCCATTTTTAGAAACTGTTTTAGAGGTAGGATTAATAGGAATGTTGATTTTATTTATAGGAGATATTCTTCCTAAAATTTATGCTAATAGGAACCCTTTGGTCTTCTCTAAAATAATGGTAACCCCAATTTACTTCTTGGATCGCTATGTTTTGTTTTTATTAAATAAGCCAATGAGTAAATCTATGAGCTATTTAGAATCAAGCTTAGCTAAAGATTCAAAACAATTATCTGTAGACAAGTTATCTCAAGCCCTTGACCTAACAGATTCTAAAGAAACAAGTAAAGAGGAAAAAAAGATTCTAAAAGGAATTGTAAATTTTGGAAATGTTGAGACCAGACAAATTATGTGTCCAAGAGTAGATGTATTTGCTCTTGAATCTAACAAAAAAATACTTGATGTTATTGACGATTTAATTGCTAAAGGTTTTTCAAGAGTTCCAGTATATAAAGAAAACCTTGATAAAATTATTGGTGTACTTTATGTTAAAGACCTTTTACCTCACCTAGAAAATGATAATTTTAATTGGACTTCATTACTTCGTAAACCTCTTTATATTCCAGAAAACAAAAAACTAGATGATTTGTTAACTGAATTTAAAACTAAGAAAATTCACATGGGTATTGTGGTTGACGAATATGGGGGAACTTCGGGAATAATTACACTTGAAGATGTTATTGAAGAAATTTTTGGAGAGATTAGTGGTGAATTTGATGAGGAAGACAATCTATTTTCTAAGTTAGATGACTTTACATTTGTTTTTGACTCAAAAATAAATTTACAAGATTTTTATAGAGCAATTAATTTAAAAGATTCAACTTCATTTGAGGAGATCGCTCTTGAAATTGAAACTTTAGGTGGTTTTCTTATTGAAAAAGTTAAAAAGATTCCAAGAGTAGGACAAGTTATAATTCATGACTCATATAAG
>Ga0115004_10002058_pt1 | contig 16627 bp, 15 predicted proteins | sample ArcticOcean_MG_C_10_FD_88737 | JGI IMG/M metagenome (GOLD analysis project Ga0115004, IMG submission 88737) | Marine microbial communities from western Arctic Ocean - ArcticOcean_MG_CB11_90 | ecosystem: Environmental > Aquatic > Marine > Oceanic | place: Arctic Ocean: Canada Basin | collected...
ATTAAGAATATTAAAAAATGGACTAAACAAGAAAAAAGATCATCAAACTTTCCATTTGGGCTTCTAGGAGCTAAGTCTTATGTTAGTTATGAACCTCTAGGAACAGTTGGAATGATTTCACCATGGAATTTTCCAGTCAACTTATCCTTTGGACCCCTTGCGGCTATTTTTGCAGCGGGAAATCAGGTTATGCATAAACCTAGTGAATTAACTCCCTTAACCGCATCGTTGATAAAAGAATTATGCGATAAAGCATTTGATGAAAACGAATTTGCAACATTCCTAGGAGGACCTGAGGTTGGTGAGGCGTTTACCAAATTACACTTCGATCATTTGCTTTACACAGGCAGCGGAAATATTGGAAAACATGTCATGCAGTCAGCTGCACAAAATTTGGTTCCAGTGACCCTAGAATTAGGTGGTAAATCTCCGGTTGTAATTGGAAATAGCGCTGATATGAAGGTTTCTGCTAAAAGAGTTATGTTTGGTAAGACTATGAATGCAGGACAAATATGCTTAGCCCCTGATTATGTTTTAGTCCATAAGGATAAAAGAGATGAGTTTATAGCTGAGGCAGAAAATGCCATTAAAGAATTTTATCCTGAAATTAAAAATAACGTTGATTACACATCCATAATCAATGAAAGACACTTTGATAGAATCAACTCATTAATTGATGATGCAAAAGAGAAGGGCGCTCATGTCCATCAGATCAACCCTTCCAATGAGGACTTTAGCCAACAGGAGTTTTATAAAATTCCTCCAACAATAATCACCAATACTACTGATGATATGAGAATTATGAATGAGGAGATATTCGGACCAGTTCTCCCTGTTGTAGATTATGAAAATATTGATGATGCTTTATCAATGATTAATTCTAAAGATAGACCTTTGGGACTCTATTATTTTGGAAATAATAAGCACGAAGAAGCAAATGTTTTAAACAATACCTCATCTGGTGGAGTTACTGTTAATAATGTAATTGGACATATTCAACAGACAGACCTTCCATTTGGAGGCGTAGGGCCATCGGGAATGGGTAGGTATCAGGCTTATGATGGTTTTAAAAACTTCTCAAATCATAGAGCTATCTTTAAAGATGTAGGTTTTAAATTTGATAAATTATTTGATGGCGTAAGACCTCCATATAAAGGAAGCATTGAGAAGCTATTAAAATCTCTTTTAAAATAAAATCTTGTGTTTTCTCTTCCCTTAAAGCTAGCATTTAAGTACTTCAAATCTAGTAAAGGCGGAGCATTATCCTTTACATCGTTGCTGGCTGTTATAGGTTTAAGTATTGGTGTTTCAAGTCTAATTATTGTTATGTCTGTAATGAATGGTTTTGAGAAGGAATTGCAAGATAGAATTCTAGGGGTTGTTCCTCACGCTCTCATTGAATCTAATAAACCCATTCGTAACTACACTCAAATAATTGATGAATTAAAGAAAGATGAAAATATTATTCAAGCAGCTCCTTATATTTCAGCTCAAGGGCTTATATCTTTTGGTTCAATTGCTAGAGGCGTCTCAATAACAGGGATAGATATTAATTTAGAGTCTGATATGTCCATTCTTCCTGATTACATGGTTTATGGCTCTATAGAATCTCTTGAAGAAAAGAATTCTATTATTATAGGTTCATGGCTGTCTGCTCATTTGGGTGCCTTTATTGGCGATACTATAACTATAACAACGTCAGATATAAGGTCTTCTTTACTAGGTTCTTATCCTAGATCAGTCTCATTAAAAGTAGTGGGAATATTTGAGCTTAGAGCTGAAATTGACCAATCCTTGGTATTAATTTCTCATGGACTAGCCCAAAAAATTAAAGGCTTAACTAATGAGACTTCATCTATAAGGTTAAAAACCTCAGATCTATTTAATGCTGATTTGATTGCAAGACAGTCTATTTTACATATTAAAAATCCAACTCAGAAATTTTTCTCTTCATCATGGAAGCAAACCCACGGAACTTTGTTTGAAGCTATTCAATTTGAGAAACTTCTAATTAGTTTAATGTTATTTTTAATAGTAGGCGTTGCATCAATACTAGTTTTATCAACAATAGTAATGACAGTAAAAGCTAAGGAAAGAGAGATAGGAATACTAAAAACACTTGGAGCTAGTAATAGTCTTTTAGTAATGATCTTCTTTTTTCAAGGTCTTCTTGTTAGTCTTATTGGTATATTTATTGGAATTATAATGGGCTTATTATTAACACTGAATATCAATAACTTTATTACTTTTCTTGAAAATATGCTTCAGAGAAATCTTCTAGATGCTTATTTTATAAACTATTTTCCATATCATATTAACCCCTCTCAAATTATTGGTATCTGCTTAATTTCCTTTACCTTTAGTGTTATATCTTCCTTGCTTCCCGCCCTAAGAGTTTCAAAGCTCAATCCTGTGGAGATACTTAGGCATGAATAATCTTAATTGCATAAATCTAAATAAATCTTTTTTTATGGGTAATGATGAGATTAAGGTTTTAAAAGATATTAATATTTCTATAAATCCAGGTGATCTAATAGCAATATCTGGCTCATCAGGTGCAGGTAAATCGACACTACTTCATCTTCTTGCATCGCTTGATAAACCTTGTTCTGGAAGTATTCTTTTTAATAAAAAAGAAACAATAACTCTCAGCAATAAGGAGTTGAGCAAACTACGTTTAACTAACTATGGCTTTGTTTATCAATTCCATCATCTTTTAGAAGATTTAACGGTTCTTGAAAATATTTTACTGCCTGGTCAGATTCTTAATACTGATAATCGTCTATTACATTCAAGAGCTAATGCTCTTATAGATACCATCGGTTTATCTAATAGACTTAACCATCTTCCTTGGAAATTATCTGGCGGAGAGAAGCAAAGAGTAGCTATAGCAAGAGCTCTTATAAATAATCCTAATATTATTTTTCTTGATGAGCCTACAGGGAATCTAGATACTGATAATGCAAAAGTTATACAAGATTTATTAATTGAAGTATCGAAAGAGTATGGCATTGCTTTAGTTACAGCGACTCATGATAATAACTTTATTAAAAGCTTTGAACGAACTTACAAACTAGAAAACACTATTTTAAGAGAGATATAAATGACAGAATTTATTTTAGCAGGTGGTCCTTTTATGTGGCCTTTACTTGCATGTAGTATTTTAATAATTTCTATTTCAATAGAAAGGCTATGGTTTCTTCAGACTAGGTTAGTTGCACCTAATGGCCTTACTAATCAAATTGTAAATCTTTTTAATAAGAATTTAATTAATGAAAAACAAGCCCAAGAAATATCTGAATTATCATCATTGGGCTTTTTATTGATGGGCTGTATAAACTATAAAGATTTACCAAGAGATAATCTTGAGTCAAAAATTGAAGAAAAGTCAGTAGAAGTAAAATACGCACTTGAGAGAAATCTTAATATGCTTGGAACAATTGCCACTATCAGCCCATTGCTTGGTCTACTTGGGACTGTGGTTGGTATGATCGCTGCATTTACTGGACTAACAGAGTCTTCTGGGGCTGATCCTGACCTTCTTGCCGCTGGCATATCCCAGGCTTTAATTACAACTGCATTTGGCTTATTTATTGCAGTTCCAGGCCTTGTTCTTCATAAGTATTTTGAGCAAAAAGTAACTTATCTTTTAATAACATTACAGGTAGAGGCCTCACGCTTCATTGACATTATCAATAAATGAAGTTTATAAACCAACCAAAATCATCTTTTGCTATAGAGATAACGCCCTTAATTGATATTGTATTTCTATTGGTCATTTTTTTTGTTGTGACCTCAAAGGTTGGTGACTCACAATTCTTAACTTTAGATCTGCCAAAAACAGATTCTTTCGAGTATTCACTAGCTCAGTCAGCAAATGAAATATCTATCATTACAGATGGTAGCGTTTATATTAATGGATCATCTTTCAATATCAATAATACAAATGAATTAGAACAGGCCATATTTGATCTTATTAATACCGATGGATCTATAATTTTAAGTGCAGATGCCGCTTCTCTTCATGCGTGGGTGGTCAAAATAATGGATATTCTTAATAAAAATGGGTTTAATGAGGTTCAAATAAGAACAATAGAGAAATGAAACAAAGTAGTTTACATAGAATTTTTTCATATACCTTAAAATTTAAATGGTCATTTTTTATTAGTGTATTGGGTTTTATAGCCTTTGCTGCAGCTGATATTGCTGCTGTAGATTGGATTAGAAGAGTAATAAGTTATATCGATTCAGGTGATAGCAGCTTAAATACATTGCTTTCACTGGCATTAATTTTTATCGCTATCGGAAGAGGAATTGGATTCTTTGTTGGTAACTATTTTATGTCCAGGGTAGGTTTTGGAATTGTTCATGATCTGAGAGCCGATCTATTTCAAAAACTTCACGATCTTCCTAAATCCTATTTCGATGCAAGTCAGTCCGGACAGCTCATAAATAGAATAACTTTTACAACAACCCAAGTTTCTGCTGCAGCTTCTAGTGCAGTTAAAACTTTTGTTAAGGAAGGTTTTTTACTTATAGGACTATTTACATACCTATTAATATTAAATTATAAACTCACGCTTCTCTTAGTTGTAACGGCTCCACTTATAGCAATTATTGTTTATGTTGCAGGAAAGAGACTTAAAAAATTAGCTACTACGATTCAAACGGCTATGGGTGATGTAACTCACATTGCTTCTGAGGCTGTCGATGGTCATGTTGAAATTAAGAGCTTTAATGCTCAAGATTATGAGAATGCAAGATTCCTTGAAGCCAATGCATCAAATAAAAATCAAAACCTTAAATTAGAAGCTACCGGTAGTATTGCAACTCCGGTTATTCAAGTATTAGTTTCTATTTCTTTATCACTTATTGCTTATTTTGCCTTGGGAAATAAAATGGGCATAAGCTTAGATCCAGAAACCTTTGTTGCTTTCTTCACAGCAGCGGGGTTAATGGCAAAACCTATAAGACAGCTTTCTAATATAAATATTACTATTCAAAAAGGCCTTGCTGCTGCAAATGAAATATTCGACCAATTAGATCAAGATAATGAGAGTAACTCAGGAAATATAACAGACCCTATAAAGGGAAATATTGTCTTTGAAGATGTTTCTTTTTCTTACGATACTGGTGGTCAGATTTTATCAAATATAAGTTTTGATATTTCTCAAAATGAGACCATTGCCATTGTAGGAAGATCTGGCTCTGGTAAGTCTACAATAGCTAATCTCATTCCTAGATTTTATAATCATACGTCTGGAAATATTCTAATTGATGGCATTTCGGTTAATGATTTCTCTTTGGAACATCTCAGATCTTCTATTTCAATTGTTAATCAATCACCATCCTTATTTAATGATTCTATTGCTAAAAATATTGCATACGGAGATAACTCTATTGACATGGTTAAGCTCAAAGAATCTGCAATGCTTGCTGGCTGTATAGAGTTTATAGACAATCTACCTGAAGGCTTTGATTCGCAAATTGGTGATGATGGCGTTTTACTCTCCGGAGGTCAAAGACAAAGACTTGCCATTGCGCGAGCTTTTTATAAAGATTCACCAATAATTATTCTAGATGAAGCCACATCTTCACTGGATACCGAATCAGAACTTATTGTTCAAGAGGCATTAGAAAAATTAATTACCAATAGAACTACCATAGTTATTGCTCATAGATTATCGACAATTGAGAACGCCTCTAAGATTGTTGTTCTCGATGAGGGCAGGATTAAAGAATTTGGAACTCATGCTGATTTAATAGATCAAGAGGGTATTTATCAATCACTATATAAAAATAAGTTTGAAGACGACCCTGTTACATCAGTTAAAACGACTACAAAATCTAAACAGCTTTACTTGCCTGAGTTTGAAAATGAATATAACTCTAGCTTTGTGGTCGACAGCTGGTATAAGAAAAGTCTATGGCTATATCTTCTCTATCCTATTTCCTTAATATTTTCTTACGCAACCTCAAGAAGATATAGAAAATTTACAAAAAATAAGCAAATAGCATATAAGTCACAAGTACCTATTATAGTTGTTGGAAATCTTACAATTGGCGGAACAGGTAAAACACCCTTAGTTAAATATATTGCAAATGAATTATCAAAACTCGGTTATAAACCTGGATTGGTTAGTAGGGGGTATGGAGGAAAATTTAAAGAGACTCTCAAAGTTGATGATAGTACCTCAGTTAAGCAGACAGGAGATGAGGCTCAGATACTATCAAAACTAAACCTTCCATTTTATATAGACAGAAATAGAGTAAGGGCCGTAAAAACTCTCGTATCAAACCATGATTGTGACATTATTATTTCTGATGACGGATTACAGCACTACAGTATGAATAGGGATGTTGAGGTCCTTGTTATAGATGGGAAGAGAAGATTTGGCAATAACTTACTATTTCCTGCCGGCCCTCTAAGGGAATCTAAAAAACGAATTAATTCTGTTGATTTTATTGTCAATAACAGCGGACCAACTGAAGAGGGCGAGCACTTAATGAATATTAGCCCCGCTAAATTTGTCCATCTTAAATCAGGTAAATCATATCCTGTTGAAAAATGGCCTATGCATAAACAAGTTCATGCTGTGGCAGGGCTGGGTAATCCTGGAAGGTTTTTTGATTTATTAGCTAGACTTGGGTTTGATATTATCAGGCACCCTTTTCCAGATCATCATAATTTCTTAACGACTGAGTTACATTACTTAGACCATTTACCAATAATAATGACTGAAAAAGATGCATCTAAATGCAAAGATTTTAATAACAATAAAATTTGGTACTTAACTATTGAAGCTGAAATATCAGACAAGTTCATAGAAGACCTCGACACTAAAATTAAATCTATTAATTAAAAATGACTAATGATTTTGTAATTTTGATTCCTTCAAGAATTGGGTCTACTAGACTTCCAAACAAACCTCTTGTGAACTTGAGCGGTAAGACGTTAATACAAAGAGTCTTTGAGCAAGCTCTTAGAGCAACTCCTAAATCTTTTATAGCAACTGATTCAAAATTAATTTTTGATCATGCTAAAAGTTTTACAGACAATATAGTAATGACCAGTGATTCGCATATATCCGGAACTGATAGAGTTTTCGAAGCAGCCTCCAAGTTATCACTTAATCCAGATCAATTGATCATAAACCTTCAAGGAGATGAGCCTTTTATGCCTGTTGACCTTGTTACTTCTTTGGTTGATGACTTCGATAATAATCAATGTGATGTTATTAGTGCATCTCATCCTATTAAATCAAGGGATGATATAAACAACCCTAACTGCGTTAAAGTTTTAGCTGATAATAATTATGCAGATGATTTCATAAGAATCCCGAATAAAGAGCCCTTAGAGCTCCTTAGAAGACACATAGGAATATATGGTTATAGTTTTAAGACTCTAGAAAAACTTGTCGCTCTTGAGCCCTCAAAGAGAGAACTCGACTATAAATTAGAGCAGTTAAGATTTTTAGATAATAATTACTCTATCTATGTAAGTCCTTACGCTCATTCAATTCAATCAGGCATAGACACGCAGGATGATGTTGATGCAGCAATTCTTTATCTAAATAAAAATGATAATTAAAGAGAATTATCCAATACAGAACTCTTTAAAACTTAAATCTAAGTCAAGATTTTTTATTGAACTTTCAGAGACAACTGATTTTAATAAATTAAGCCTATTTTTGAATGAAAAAAAATTACCTGTATTAATTTTAGGAGAAGGAACAAATCTTGTTCCTCCTGTATTTTTTGATGGAATTATTTTAAAACCATTATTCAATTCAATTACCTATTCTCCTGATCATGAATTAGTTTCAGCCGGTGCATCGGTTAATTGGCATTCTTTTGTTAATTTTTGTATCGAAAATGATATTCACGGTTTTGAAAATTTATCACTTATACCGGGTTCAGTAGGAGCCTCGCCGATTCAGAATATAGGAGCCTATGGGCAAGATGTATCAAATTTAATCGAGAGTGTTGATTGTTATGATTTTGATGTTAATAAATTATTAAAATTAACCTTAAGTGAATGCAATTTTTCTTATAGGAATTCAGCTCTTAAAAAATCCTCGCTAATAGTATTAAAAGTTAACTTCTATTCTAACCTTCCCAATATATTAAACCTTAAATACAAATCTATTGATCTGTTTATAAAAGAAAATAATATCAATCCTGATAAGATCTCATTAAGTAAGATGTCTGATATTGTTTGCAAATTAAGGACTTCACTTCTTCCAAACCCAAGAGATACACCAAACGCTGGAAGTTTTTTTAAAAACCCAATTGTCGAACTAGAATCTATAAGTACAAAATATTTTAAGTTAAAAGATTTAATTATCTGGGATCATAACTCTACTCACGTGAAGGTTGGAGCTGCAAGACTCATCGAGCTTGTTAAAAATAAACTTACCCCTTTTGATAATGTTAATTTATACAAAAATCATTCATTGGTAATAATTACTAATGGCAATAGCTCACAAAGTGAAGTCTTAGATTATGCATCTAATATTCAAGCTCTTGTAAAAGATACTTTTAATATTGACCTTCAGATAGAACCTACGGTTGTTTCTTAGATTATGTTTATATGGTCTTCCTTGGCTCACATTATAGCGTTAACAAGCCCAGGGCCTGATACTGCAATTATAATTAGGCAAGTTTCTTTATACGGTAGAAGAGCTGGAGTTCTAGCCGCTTTAGGTATTGGAGTAGGGATTTATATTCATTGCTTGCTAGCAATTAATGGACTGTCGCTTTTAATAATCTCAAATGTTTTTTACAAATTTATAATCAGCGTTATTGGAAGTGCTTATATTTTCTATCTTGGTATAAAAATGCTTATACCAATACCAAATGAAAAGAATGAACTCAGCAGTAAAAATAAAGCCTCAAGTAGTTTTATCAATGGACTTATTACAAACCTATTTAACATTAAAGCATTTATCTTCTTTGTCTCTTTATTTTCAATACTAGTAGATAGCATCAACGGCCTGTATTTTTATATCTACCCTTTATATTTTGCCTTTACCTCTTCTCTTTGGTTTATCTTGCTATCGTATTTATTAACTAATAAATCCTTTAAAAAATTTAATATTTCATCAAATAAACTTGTAACAAAAATAACCGCTATTCTTTTATGTTTAATTGGTCTATCAATTCTTATAAAATCTTTTTATGAATATTTCTGATCTTGAAAAAAATATAGTTAACAATTCTTCGAAGAAATTTCCTCCAGTTCATCTTTGGAACCCGGATCTTTGTGAAGGACAGGATATTAGGATAAATAGAGAGGGCGAATGGTTCTATAACAATTCTGAAATTAAAAACCAAAGACTTATTCAGCTATTCTCTTCGGTCATCAAAAAAGAAGGCAATAATTATTTTTTAGTAACCCCTTCAGAGAAAGTTCCTGTAATTGTTGAGCTCGCACCCTATGTAATAATTAATTTTGATTGCCTTGAAGATGATGTTATTAAATTAGATACCAACCTTAACTACTCTTTTTATTTAGACAAAATCAACACAACACGACTTATTAAATATAACAACACCCAAATTCCTCTAGTCCACGTAAGAAACTCCATCGAGGGCTTTTTTAACAGAAGTACTTACTACAAGCTTGTAGATTTCGCTATTAATAGTAATTTTATTAAAGGAAATACATTATTTGTTCCCAGCGGCAAGCACGAACATGTGATAGGTAAAATTGCATAAAAAATTATCTTTAGATTCAAAGAACTGTCCTGTCTGTGGGAGAAATTTTTTTTGGAGAAAGAAATGGGAGAGGGATTGGAAAAATATTACCTATTGCAGCTCTAAGTGTAAAAAGACTAAGACTTATTTACCTCAGAAATCCACTCATTAATATAAGACTCAAGAATACTTAAAGGTAATGAGCCCCTCTTTAATACTTCGTGATGAAAGTCTTTTATATCAAACTTTGTACCGAGTTCATTTTCAGCCTTGGTTCTAAGTTCTAATATCTTTAATTGACCAATTTTATAGGCAAGTGCCTGTCCCGGCCATGCTATATATCTATCAACTTCATTTTCAATATCAAGCTGTGATTTGGCGGTATTTTCTAGAAATAAATTTATCGCATCATCTCGCGTCCAATTCTTATAGTGCATACCTGTGTCAACAACTAGCCTAATTGCTCTCCACATGTCATATGTTAGTTGGCCAAATTTATCATATGGATCATCATATAAACCGATATAATCACCAAGCTCTTCACTGTATAAACCCCAGCCCTCTACAAAAGCAGTAAAGCTTTGATATTTTCTAAAAGTTGAAACATCTTGAAGCTCTTGCGCAATCGATATTTGAAAATGATGACCTGGCACCGCTTCGTGAACAGTCAAGACAGGAATTTCATATTTTGGACGAGATTCAGGCTTGTAAAGGTTTGCATAAAAATAGCCTGGTTTTCCTTCTGAGGCAGAAACGTAATAAGCTGTTGTTGTATAGGGCGCACTTTCCTCAGGTATTGGAATAACTCCATAGGGCGCTCTAGGAAATACTTTAAAAATTTTAGGAAGGAGGGGATCAATTGTTTTTGCCATTATCAAATAAGCATTAAATAGGTCTTCAGGATTATCGTAGTAGAATCTTGGACTCGTTCTTAGGTAGTTAAGAAATGATTGAAAGTCTCCATCCCATTCCAACTCTAAGATTATTTCTTCCATCTCATCTCTAATTCTTTTTATTTCTTTTAAGCCAATATTATGAATATCGTTTGGGCTTAGTTTTGTTGTTGTGTGATATGAGGCTAAATCTTCGTACCATTCTTTTCCATTGGGAACATCTTTAATGCCAATAGAGTCTCTTGAATTTGGAAGATACTCATTAACTAAAAATGTATGCAGTCTTTTATATGCTGGATTTATCTCTTCGCTAATTAAAATTTTTGCATCACCAATAAGAATATTTTTTTCCTCAATACTTATAATGGATTCATCTGCGTTTAAAAAAACCTGAAGGTATGGATGTTCTTCGATATTTGAATTTAGAATTGCGCTAATTTGAGAAATTACTGCCCTCGTTACCAGCTTAGGTTGTGAATAGCCAGCTTCTATAGCAGCTTTATTATTATTATAGGAATTAGATATATTCTTTGAGTACAGATATAGTCTAGCTAACCAATCTTGGTAGTCCTTCTTCGATGTAAAATTTAATCTGTCACCTGTTTCATAGTAACTTTGAACGCCACCTCTTTGATTCAAGCTCATAAAGTAAGAGGGATATTTAGACAGCTCTATTGACATATCAAGGCTTATCTTTTTTAGTCGATAATTGAGCTGGTTTTCTTGTGATAAGGTATCAAAACTAAAAGAATTAAGGTTTTTAAGATCTAGATATCTTTGTTCATTATTTTTTTGAATATCTTCAATTGTATTTAGGGTAATTTGATCATTAAATCTTTTATCTCCCAATTTTGATGCAAATACCGGGCTATTTTTTAGATTGTTTTCCCATAACTCATCAAGAAATAATTCAAACCTATCATTTTCATCAATATCGTCTGTAATATCAGCTGAAGCCACAACATTAATCTGGCATGATGAAAGAGCTGCAAGGCTTAGCATTAGTATTAAGTTTCTTGCTTGATCTTTTTTAATCATAGTTACATGTTTGGATAATTAGGACCTCCTGGCCCCTCAGGTGTTACCCAGTTAATATTTTGAGAAGGGTCTTTTATGTCACAAGTTTTGCAGTGGACACAGTTTTGAGCATTTATAATAAATTTCTTCTCACCATCTTTTTCTACTACTTCATAGACCCCGGCTGGGCAATATCTTTGAGCTGGCTCATCGTACATAGGTAGGTTTACTGTTATTGGTATAGATACATCTTTTAACTGAAGGTGACATGGCTGGTCTTCTTCATGGTTTGTATTTGATAGATATACCGAAGATAGTTTATCAAATGAGTATATTCCATCAGGTTTTGGATATTCGATTTTTGGCATTTCATCTGCCTTTTTCATACAAGCATAATCGGGGGTAGGGTGATTCATTGTAAATGGAAGATTTCCCCTAAATATAAACTGATCAATAACATTAAGAGCAGCACCAACTAAGCCACCAAATTTATGAAACAGAGGACCCCAGTTTCTAGATTTAAATAATTCTTTATGGATCCATGAGTTTGCAATTTTATCATCATAGGATAATCCAGATTCTAGCTCTGAATTCAATAATTCATAAACATGTTCTCCAGCAATAATTCCAGACTTCATTGCGGTATGAGATCCTTTTATTTTTGAAAAGTTTAAAGTCCCAGCGTTATCTCCAATTAATAGACCACCAGGAAATGACATTTTAGGAAGAGATTGGAGGCCGCCCTTAATTAGAGCTCTAGCTCCATACGAAATTCTTTCGCCATCCTCAAGATATTTTTTAATTGAAGGATGAGTTTTCCATTTTTGAAATTCATCAAAGGGACTTAAGTGAGGATTTTTATAATCCAATGGAACCACGTAACCTACATAAGCTTCCCCATTTTCTCCATGATAAAAATATGAACCAGATGGAGTATCTAAAGCTGTTGGCCAGCCATTTGTATGAATAACCAAGCCTTCTTCATGAAGTTCGGGCTTTAATTTCCAAACTTCTTTAAAGCCTATTCCATAGTGTTGAGGATCCTTGTCTTCAGATAGATTAAATTTATCTATAAGCTCTTTACCTAAATGACCTCTGCAACCCTCGCCTAAAATTGTATGCTTTGCTCTTATTTCAATACCCGGCTCATTGGAAGCTTTTAATTCACCATTTGCGGATATACCCATATCACCAGTCTGAACACCAACAACTTTATCATTTTCATAAATAAGCTTACTTGCTGGGAATCCAGGAAATATTTCAACACCTAAGCCTTCAGCTTGTTCAGCGAGCCATCTACATAAATTACCTAAACTGATGACATAATTTCCATGATTATGCATTGTAGGTATAAAAAAAGCAGGAATACTAAATGATATTTTCTCTAATAAAAATAATAATTTATCTTTTTTAACCGGTGTATTAAGTGGTGCATTTAGCTCTTTCCAGTTTGGTATTAGCTCATCTAATGCAGTTGGCTCAAATACATTTCCTGAGAGAATATGCGCTCCAATTTCAGAACCTTTTTCTAAAAGACATATACTGTAATCAGTTCCGTTAGCTTTATTTTCTTGCGCGAATTTTATTGCAGTAGCTAGTCCTGACGGGCCGCCGCCAACAACAACAACATCATATTCCATTACTTCTCTTTCCATGAGATTACCTCTTCTGTGATTTGTATTGTAAAATACGTGAAACCTAATACAATTATAGTGTATATCCTATTATAACTATCATTTATTATCATAGATAAAAAAGATAATAAATTTATATAACAAAAATTATGAAAATACTAGTACCACTTAAGCGAGTTGTAGATTACAACGTTAAAGTAAGACCACTTGCTGACAATTCAAACGTTGACTTAAACAATGTAAAGATGTCAGTCAATCCATTTTGTGAGATTGCACTTGAAGAAGCTGTAAGAATTAAAGAAGCCGGTAACGCTGATGAGATTATTGCGATAACTATTGGAAAAATAGAATCACAAGAACAATTAAGAACTGCTCTTGCTCTTGGAGCAGATAGGGCAATCCTTGTTGAATCTGAAACTTTGCTTGAGCCTTTATCAATTGCCAAGTCTATAGCAAAGATTATTGAAACAGAAAAGCCTGATTTGATAATACTTGGTAAGCAAACTATTGATGGCGATAACAATCAAACAGGCCAAATGTTAGGCGCTCTTCTAAACTACCCTCAAGCTACTAATGCTTCAGAGGTTATTTTAGACGGTTCTAGCGTTAATGTGACTAGAGAAATTGATGGTGGTCTTCAAACATTAAAATTAACTTTGCCTGCAATCGTCACAACTGATCTTAGATTGAATGAGCCAAGATATGCCTCTTTACCCAATATTATGAAAGCAAAGAAGAAAGAATTATCAATAATGCCAATTGCAGACTTGGGTATAGATGTTTCACCGCGAACTGAACTTTTATCAGTTGAGTCTCCAGCTTCAAGGTCAGCTGGTGTAATAGTGGAATCTGTTGATGAATTGGTAGAAAAACTTAAAAATGAAGCAAAGGTGATTTCATGAGTATCTTAGTAATAGCTGAACACAATAATGTTAATTTAAAAGGGGCTACTTTAAATACGATAGCCGCTGCAACTAAAATAAGTGGAGATATCTCCTTGCTTGTTGCTGGCTCTGAATGTTCTTCGGTAGTATCAGAGGCTCAAACCATTGACGGAATATCAAAAATAATTTCTTGCGACGATGTTATATATAAAAACTTTATAGCAGAAGATTTAGCAGAGCTTGTTGTATCTATTTCATCAAGCTACTCATATATTCTTGCTCCGGCAACCACTTTTGGTAAAAACTTATTACCTAGAGTTTCTGCTAGGGTAGATTCCCAACAAATCTCAGACATTATCTCAGTTGAATCTGATGATACTTTTAAAAGGCCAATATATGCCGGTAGCTGTATAGCTACGGTAAAGTCTTTAGATGCAATTAAAGTTTTAACTGTTAGAGCGACTGCTTTTGATCCAGTTGGAGCATCTAGCTCTGGAACAGAGGTTGAAAACATTCCAGCTGCTATATCTATGAATATATCTGAATTTGTCTCAGAGGAGATTGCTAAAAGTGATAGACCTGAGCTAACTGCAGCTAGTATTGTAATTTCTGGTGGAAGAGGGATGCAGTCTGGTGATAATTTTCATTTATTAGATTCTATTGCAGACAAGCTAGGCGCTGCAGTCGGGGCTTCAAGAGCAGCAGTTGATGCTGGCTTTGTACCTAATGACTATCAAGTTGGTCAAACAGGTAAGATTGTAGCTCCTGATTTATATATTGCCGTTGGTATTTCTGGAGCTATTCAGCATTTAGCTGGAATGAAAGATTCTAAAGTTATAGTAGCTATAAATAAAGATGAAGATGCTCCAATATTTCAAGTTGCTGACTATGGACTTGTTGCAGATTTATTTACCGCATTACCTGAATTAGATTCAAAATTATAAACCTTATTGCTTATTTTTTTATTAAGAGGACTGATGTCCTCTTTTTTTTTATATTAAGTTAAGTAGAATGGTTATATGAGGTATTTAATGAAAGGAATTTTAATTCTTATACTATTTTCTATTAATAGTGTTTCTGCTTTTAATACCGATCTTTCCAATTTTAATGGCTACATTAAAATATCAAAATCTGTAACTGATAAAAATTGGAATTTTATGCCAGAGATCAATAACTCATTTGATTACAGCCAAACTCTCATTAACGAAATTTTCTTGATCAATAATAAATTTGGACTCTTGTACAGTAATTCTAATTTTACATTAGATCTTATTAGGCCTATTTACCCTAAAAATTTATCATTAACTGCAGAATCAAATTTATTTGAAGCTACTTACATAATAAACAATGCTAGTGCTTTCTCGCTATCATACAAAGACCAAGTAGCTGACACTCAATCTATAGAATGTTACACCTTTGGGTCTATTACTATAGGGTTTTGTAATGAAGCTAAAATATCAATATCAAATACAAAAGATAAATACATACCTCTTAATGGCAACACATTGATGCTTATAGATGGCATTAATCAGGAACTTAAACTTAAATATATTCAAGCGATTGACGCTTCTTTACTAGACGAATACTATTTATATTTTGCTCTAAGTAGGAATAAATTTGATTGGCTTTCACCAATAGAAGAGCTTACCAGTGGCTTTATATCCAACCTTTCCTACGGCGGGAGCACTATTGGAGAATTAGTGGGGAGAGAAATTTCAAGATTACCTCAAAGAAGTGAGTGGTTTTTTTATAAACTTGGACTTAACGTAAACAATTCAATCTCACTTCTTAGATACATTGATTTTATTTACGAATTGGATTTAATCCTTGTTGATACAAATAACTATACTCCTTATAAAAATATTCCAAATCATAATTTAATGCTAAAAACTGGTTTTAAAGTTCACAACAATAACAATCTAGAATTATATTTATCTGGCTCTATCTATAAAAATAATTTATTTGGTTATGAGGATATAAGCTTCAACCAAAGATCAGAGCATCATTTTTTATCAAATTTTGGGTCAATGAATATTTCAATTAAATATTTATTTTAATAAATAAGTTAATGTTTTTAATGAGCATTCTAATTTATGCTTTAATCTTGCGCATAATATTTAAAAAGATTAATATTAAATAAGCTAAATTTAAACCAATGGCGTTATAAATATGATTATTTTTAAAAAACATTTACTTGCTACTCCTTTATTATCAATATTAATCGTTTCCTGTGGCGGCGGCGGTGGTGGTGGTGGTGATTCAACACCAATGACTCCAGCTCCTGTTGTTAGTCTTTCTGCAAGTCCTATGTCAGTACTTTTAACTGAGACATCTACCCTTACTTGGTCTTCCTCTAATGCTACTTCTTGTTCTGCTTCGGGCTCTTGGTCTGGCACTAAAACCACTTCAGGAAGTGAAGCGGTAACGATTTCAACTGCTGGGAATAATTCTTTTACCTTATCTTGTTCAGGAGCTGGAGGCACTGGTTCAGCATCAGTAA
>Ga0115004_10002072_pt1 | contig 16581 bp, 18 predicted proteins | sample ArcticOcean_MG_C_10_FD_88737 | JGI IMG/M metagenome (GOLD analysis project Ga0115004, IMG submission 88737) | Marine microbial communities from western Arctic Ocean - ArcticOcean_MG_CB11_90 | ecosystem: Environmental > Aquatic > Marine > Oceanic | place: Arctic Ocean: Canada Basin | collected...
ATAGTAAAAGCTAATAAGAAAAGTGAGTTTTTGTTTATAGCAGGTAAACCGATTGGTGAACCCATAGCAAGAGGAGGACCTTTCGTTATGAACACCAAAGCAGAAATTCTTCAAGCAGTGCAAGATTATCACAACGGAACATTTGCAAAATATTAATGACTAAAGCAATTATAATTAAAAAACCAGGTGGGCCAGAAGTTTTAGAAGTTACAGAAATTAAATTGTCAGCTCCAGGAGTTGATCAAATAAAAGTAAAAAATATTGCAATTGGTCTGAATTATATAGATACCTATCATCGCTCAGGTTTGTATCCTGTTCCCCTTCCAAGCGGTATAGGTCTTGAAGGTGCTGGAGTGATTACAGAAGTAGGTTCTGGCGTTAGTGAATTAAGTATTGGAGACAATGTTGCCTACGCAGGAGGATCTCCTAGTGCGTACGCTGAAGAAAGAGTGTTACCAGCTCAAATAGCAGTTAAAATACCAGATGGTATTTCTCACAAAGTTGCTGCCTGTATAATGACTAAAGGTTTAACAACTCACTATCTTGTGTGTAAAACTTATAAAGTATCTTCTAATGATGTTGTTCTTTTTCACGCAGCAGCTGGTGGTGTTGGACAAATTTTTACTCAATGGGTGAAAAGCATTGGGTGTAAATTAATTGGTACTGTTGGATCTGATGAAAAAATTTCTATCGCAAAAGCAAGTGGATGTGATTATGTAATTAATTATACAAAACAAGATTTTGTTAAAGAAGTAAAAGACATCACTAAGGGTGTTGGTGTTTCTGTAGTTTATGATGGGGTTGGTAAAAATACTTTTCAAGGCTCTGTAGAATGTTTAAAGCCTAGAGGAACAATGGTTTCTTTTGGCAATGCCTCAGGCCCTCTAGACCCTTTAAATGTACCAAAAGACATTCAAGGGAAAAGTTTATTTTTTACAAGACCAACGATGAAAGACTATTATGCAACAAGAGCTGAAGTGGTTGAGGGTGCAAATAAATTATTTGAACAAATTAAATTTGGCAAAATTAAAATTAAAATATTTAAAGAATATAACTTAAAAGAAGCTAAACAGGCCCACATGGATTTAGAATCTAGAAAAATTAATGGCCCTGGTATTTTTGTGGTGTAGTGAATAAATTTATTTCTCCTTGTATAAGTATTTGTAAGACTGACCCTGTGACTGGCTTTTGCTATGGGTGCGCTCGTACAGATGAAGAAAAAAAAATGTGGAAAGAGGAAAATACAAATGACAACTGGAAATCAGAAAATCTAGAAATAATTACATCGAGAATGAAGGGTTGGCAGTTAGAAACTTTTAATGAATCTTATGCCCACAAAATTAGTAACGGAATATCTTTATTTAAAAAAAACTTTTTAGAAAAAAAATAAAATTATAAATCTCTCTTCATCGAATCCATATCACTTAGATGATACTTAAGCGCTTGATTAGAAAGTCTTATTTCTTGTAAAAATAAAAAAATTGAAATTATCATGCAAACACAACATCCGGCAAAAATTATTCGAGCTGTATTTAAATCTCCTAGATAAAGCATTAAAACTGTCGACATATTAAACAGAAAGCCAAAAGCTGCAAAACCCATTGTATATTTTAAAATATTGGTTCTTTTATTTAGAACGTGCAACTGATTTTCCCATTCAGGTGGGGTGCGTTTTTCAAATATATACTGGTCATGTAATTTCCTGATTAAACTACTTAAAGTATGGAATCTATTGCTATACATGGTCATCATCAGAGGTATGGCTGGAAACATTAGGGCGGCAACTGTGTAATCTATATCCATCGAATCAAATTGATTATGCAGATAGTGTTTGATACTTACAAGTAATTATCACTGATGTCTCAACTAAAAATTTTTATAGAACTTACAAGATTAAATAAACCTATAGGTATTATGTTGCTTTTTTGGCCTTGTGTATGGGGTTTAACTTACGCTTATAGTATTGAAAAAAATTTCAATCAATTTTTATATTTTCTTTTGTTATTTTTTTTAGGCTCAGTGTTAATGCGCAGCGCAGGATGTATTGTTAATGATATTGTAGACAAAGATATAGACAAGAAAGTTCAAAGAACAAAAAATAGACCTCTCGCTTACAATCTAATTTCTGTAAGGTTAGCTTTAACTTATACTATTGTACTTTGTGCTTTAGCATTTTTAATATTAATTCAATTTAATGCGTTAACAATTATTTTAGGCTTCGCTTCAATGGTGTTGGCTTTCTCATACCCGTTTATGAAAAGAATAACTTATTGGCCTCAATTTTTTTTAGGTTTAACTTTTAGTTGGGGCATCATAATGGCTTACGCTGCCTCGACTAACAATATTTCTACTGAAATTATTATACTTTATGCATCGGCCATATTTTGGACATTGGGTTATGACACAATTTATGGAACTCAAGATTTAGTAGATGATGAAATTATTGGGATTAAGTCAACATCTCTTAAATTTAAAAATAATATAAAGTTATTTGTTAGTTTTTGTTATTTCATAAGTTCTGGTTTAATTGTTTTCTTGTTTTATAATAATTTAGGTTTAAATAACTTTACTCTACTAACAACAATTTATATTTTAAGTTTAATGTATCAAATAATAAAATTTAAAAAAAACGATTCAAAAAAATGCTTAAAAATTTTTAAAATTAATAATTTTTCAGGTCTTTTTTTATCTATTGGAATTTTTTTAATTAATTAAAATTATGAAATTAGACGAACTAGTAGTCATACTTAAACGCCTGTATAGGGAGTATGTAAAAAAACATTTTAAAAGAATCATTCTTTCTCTTGCTCTTTCTTTAGTTGTGGCTGGGAGTACTGCGGCAACAGCTTGGCTTTTAGATCCAGCAGTTAAAAAGATTTTCATCGAACAAGATAAAACTTTAGCATGGTTTATACCGATTTGTATAGTTTTTGCTTTCTCTTCAAAAGGAATTTCACTTTTTTTTGCAAGAATAAATATAATAAAAGTTGGAAATAGAATAGCTGGTGCATTACAAAAAAAAATAGCGAATATAATACTACTAGCGGATATTGAGACTCTAGATAACAGACATTCTGGAAAATATATTTCAAACATTCAATATGACTGCACTCAAGTTCAAACTCTTGTAAGTACTGGTGTGCTCAATTTAATGAAAGATAGTTTTTCTTTGATTGCGCTAGTTTATTTAATGTTTTATCAAAACTGGAAATTAGCCTGCTTTGCAATTTTCATGATGCCTTTAGCAATTTTTTTTGCAAAAAATCTTGGAAAAAGAATAGGTAAAGTACAAGCAGAGGCTGGAGAAATTGCTGGTAATTTTACTTCTTTCTTATCTGAAATTTTTAAAGCTTCAAAAATGATTAGAATATATCAAAAAGAAAAAAAAGAAAAAGAAAATGCCGATATATTTATAAATAAATTAGTTGAAAAAAATATAAAGATTGCAAGTGTAATGATAAGGGCTACTCCTATAATGGAAACTTTAACAGGTTTTATGATTGCAGGTTTTATTTTTTATTCAGGTAAGCTGATAAGTGCAGGAGAGTTGGAGATAAATAATTTTTTTTCTTTCTTAGCTGCTATGATGCTTGCTTACCAGCCTATTAGGTCTCTTGCTACAATCAACATGGTAGCCTATCAAGGTGCTGCAGCAGCTAAAAGAATTTTTACTGTAATTGACAATCCGATTGAAACAAAAAATAACGAAAATCTTCCAAACTTAAAAGTTCAAAAATGTAATATAGAATTTGAAAATATTAGTTTTCACTACTTAAACACAGAGGAAAAAGCAGTAAAAAAAATTAATTTAAAAATAACAGGCGAGTCAATGACGGCTTTCGTTGGTCATAGTGGTGCGGGCAAAAGTACTATTATGAACTTATTACCTAGATTTTATGAACCTCAAGAAGGAAAAATTCTAATAGATCAGCAAAATATACATGAGGTATCGCTTAGTTCTCTCAGAAAGAATATCTCCTTGGTTAGCCAGGATGTAATTTTATTTGATAATACTATCAAAGAAAATATTGCCTATGCCGATCCTAATGCTTCGCAAGATGAAATAATTGAAGCCTGTCAATTTGCGGCTGCTGATGAATTTATCAATAAACTACCTGATGGTTATGAGACATTTATCGGAGAAAATGGTGTGAGATTGTCAGGTGGGCAGAAGCAAAGAATATCTATCGCTCGTGCAATCTTAAAAAAATCACCGATTATTCTTCTTGATGAAGCGACCTCGTCTTTAGACGCAGATTCTGAACAGATAGTTCAAAATGCAATCGCCAATCTAACTAAAAACAAAACAACTTTAGTTATTGCTCACAGATTGTCAACTATACACAGCGCAGATCAAATTTTTGTTTTAAAGAATGGGTCAATTATTGACTCTGGTAATCACGACTCTCTAATGAAGAGCTCAGATGAATATAAGTCGTTGTATGAAAAACAACTAAAATAAATTAATGCTACAAGCTTATAGATATTTAACTTATTTTCTTTTTCCGCTGTTTATACTTTTTGTTTATTTTAGAGCACTTCTCAACAAAGAAGATCGCTCAAGATTTAAAGAAAAAATCTTTTCTTCACATTTTAAAGCACACAAATATAATAATAAAAAATTGATTTGGTTTCATGCAGCAAGTATTGGAGAATGCTTGAGCATCCTGCCTTTGATCGACGAAATAAATAATAAGAACAAAAATATAAATTTTTTAATAACTACTGTTACTTTAAGCTCTTCAAAAGTCTTAGAAAAAAAATTAAATAAATATAAGAATGTTATTCATCGTTTTTTTCCGTTAGATACTAAAACTCTTGCAGGGAAATTTTTATTGTGTTGGAAACCAGACTTAGTTTGCTTTGTGGACTCGGAGATTTGGCCAAACTTTTTATTTACAATTAAAGAAAAAAATATTCCCCTATTGCTTATTAATGCAAGAATAACAAAAAAATCATTTAACAAATGGCGAATAATTATAAATTTTGAAAAGAAAGTTTTTAGTAATTTTGATTTATGTCTAGCTGCTAGCGAGGAATCAAAAGCTAATTTAAATAAGTTTCACGTCAAAAAATTGAAATACATTGGTAATTTGAAGTATTCTGTTAAAGGTCAACATACAGAACCTAAAGAATCAAATAAAATAATTTTTAATAATTCTGAAACTTGGTGTGCAGCAAGCACGCATCCTGGTGAAGAGATTCTTGTTTTAAAAACTCATTTAGAAATTAAAAAAAAATATGATAATGTTTTAACTATTATTATTCCGAGACATATTTATAGATCTTCTTATATAAAAAAACTATCTGATAAATTTAATTTAAATTCACAAATTTTAAATAGTGATGATTTAATAAATCCAGATACAGAAATTTTAATAATTAATTCTTTTGGAGTTCTTTCTAGATACTTCAATTCTTGTCAAAATATTTTTATTGGTAAATCCTTTCTAAAAAAATTAGAAAATGTTAGTGGACAAAACCCGATAGAAGCTGCAAAATTAGGTTGTAAAATATTCCACGGCCCGTATGTTTCTAATTTTAAAGAAATATATGATCATTTAACATCCTTAGGTATAGCTGAAAAAGTCAATAATGAACTTGAGTTGGCTAAAAAAATAATAAAAAATTTTGAAATGTCGACAATAAGAAATAAATCTGAAATTAATTTTTTAAATGAATACGGAGAAAAAATATTAAAAGAAACGGCTGCAGAGGTAAATGCATATTTAAAATAAATTATGAAAATATTTAAACCTAAATTTTGGCAAAAAAAAAATTCTTTAATATCTTTTTTGTTGCTGCCTTTATCATTTTTTTTTCAATTTTTAATATTTTTACAAAAAATTTTAAAAAAAAAAAAGAAATTTACAATTCCTGTTATTTGCGTTGGTAATATTTACCTTGGCGGCACAGGGAAAACCCCTTTATGTATTGAGCTTGCTGCAATATTACAAAAATCAAATAAAAAAATTGCTATAATTAAAAAATTTTACAAAGATCATAAAGACGAAGTTAAATTAATTGAGTCCAAAAAAATAAAATTATTTGAAAATACGTCTAGAGCTTTAGCAATAAAAAATGCGGAGGCAGATAAATATGATTGCGTGATTCTAGACGACGGTCTCCAAGATTCTACAATTGTCAAGAATTTAAATATTGTTTGTTTTTCCGAACAGCAATTGGCAGGAAATGAGATGACTCTTCCGTCTGGACCGCTTAGAGAACCTTTTTCTTCACTTAAAAATAGCCAGATAGTTTTTGTAAATGGAAAGTTCAATGAGTTTTTTGAAAAAAAAATTAAAGCTGTATCTAATAGTATCAGCATTTACTATTCAGAATACTTACCTACTAATCTACATCAATTTTCAGACCAAAAATTACTTGCCTTTGCGGGGATAGGAAACCCAAGTAATTTTTTTAATCTTTTAGACAAAAATAAGTTGCAAGTTGTAAAAAAAGTATCTTTTCCAGATCATTACAATTATACTAGAAAAGAATTAGATGATTTAGTTTTTTTTTCAAAAAAAAACAATTTAAAAATTATTACTACTGAAAAAGATTATTTTAGAATTCAGCATCATAAAATTACCCAGATTCAAAGCTTAAATGTTAAACTTGAAATTAAAAATAAAGATAAATTTGAGGCAGAGATAATTAAATGTTTTTTATAAAAATAATTAAATATTTTTTTCAAGCAATACTTATCTATTTCTTTTTTGTAATTATTAAAATCATTGGTTTGACTTTAAGTAGAAAGTTTTTTTCTTTTCTTTTTAATTTAATTGGCCCATTAATAAAATCTGAACAAACTACCAATAATAATCTTGAAAAATTTTTAGGTTTTTATAATAAAGATATTAAAGAACGTACAAAATTTAAAATGTGGTCTAATTATGGAAAAACCTTTGTGGAATATTTGTTTTTAAAAAAATTTAAAATTATGAGTTCTCATATCAATATTAAGGGGGAGGAAATATTAAATAAGATTCAAAAAAATAATAAACCAGTAATTTTTGTATCCGGCCATTTTGCAAATTTTGAGCTAATGTCAATGGAGCTGACTAAAAGAAATATTAATTTGGCCACTATTTATAGACCCCTAAATAATTTTTTTATAAATCCTTTTATGGAACATCTTAGAAAAAAATATATATGCAAAAATCAAATCAAAAAAGGGTTAGTGGGCGTTAAAGAATCAATAAATTATATTAAAAAAAATTTTAGTATTGCTCTAATGATAGATCAGAGAGTTAGTGAAGGTAAGAGACTACCTTTCTTTGGTCATATGGCACTCACTACAACATTACCAGCTCAAATGGCTTTAAAATTTAATTTAGATATTGTGCCTATCTACATAGCTAGAAAAACCAACGATGATTTTGAAATGGAAATTTGTGAACCGATAAAGATTTTAGATAACGATGATGCAGAAACGAATAAATTAAATATATCTATAAAATTAAATAAAATTCTTGAAAAAATGATATCACATGACCCTGGTCAATGGATCTGGACCCACAACCGCTGGAAGTGATTATTTCTTTATTCTTAATTCTTCGTATCTTTTTTTTGCCTCGATTGGAGAAAAATATGCTTCTTGAAGATCAACGTTCCAATAGTTTAAGTTTTCGATCGATATTATTTTTTTAGAAACAGCACAAATAACGAAATCACCATCTTCCAGGATATCAAAAGTATTAGGCTTATATTTAAGGATAGCTTTTTTTTTGCTCATATAGAAGAATAGTATTATATAATACATTTTTTCATATGAATATTGCTTTAATTGGAAATGGTGGAAGAGAACATGCTCTTTGTCAAAAAATATACGATTCTACTATTACTGACAAAATTTATTGTATTCCGGGAAATGCTGGTACGTCCGCCCTTGCTAAAAATTTAGATATAGATTTTTTAAATTTTAAAAAATTACTATTTGCTATCAAATTTTACAATATAAGCCTAGTTGTGGTCGGGCCTGAATTGCCTTTAGTTAAAGGCATAGTAGATTTTCTAAAAAAAAATAAGATTAAAGTTTTTGGTCCAGATAAATATGCAGCGCAACTGGAGGGATCAAAAGCATTTATGAAATCTTTGTGCAAAAAATATAAAGTTCCTACTGCAGGATTTAAAACTTGTAAAAATAAAAAAGATGTTAAAATATTTCTCAATCAATATAAAACCCCATTAGTCGTCAAAGCAGATGGGCTAGCTTCGGGAAAAGGGGTGACTATCTGTCAATCAATAAAAGAAGTGGAAAAATCTAGTAATGAAATTTTTTTAGGCAAGTTCAGGAGCTCAAAAAAAGTAATACTTGAAGAATTTTTAGAAGGAGAAGAAGTTAGTTATTTTTTAATTGTAGATAAAAAACATTTCTCTTTTATAGGTTCAGCTCAAGACCATAAATGTGTTGGGCAAAATGAAACAGGTCCTAACACTGGAGGGATGGGTGCTTATTCTCCTGCGCCAGTTATAAATAAAAATTTAGAAAGAAAAATAATAAATAAAATTGTTAAACCCACACTTCAGGCACTTAAATCAAGAGGACATCCTTACACGGGATTTTTGTATGTTGGACTTATGATTAAAAATAATGAACCCTACTTAATAGAATATAATATTAGAATGGGAGACCCTGAGTGCCAAGCCATAATGCCAAGACTAAAAACAGACTTAGTTCAATTATTAAATGCATCTGTTGAAAATAAACTTAATAAAGTTAAAATTAAATGGAGCAAGGACAAATGTATGACAACAGTACTTTGTGCTAAAGGTTATCCAAACAAATATACAACAAATAAAAAAATAAACTTGGAACAAATTAAGCTAACCAAAAAATCCTTTATATTTCATGCGGGAACTAAAATAAAAGATGGTTTATTAATTTCAAATGGTGGACGTGTGTTAAATATAGTTTTTTTAGGAAGTACTTTTTTAAAAATAAGAAATCAAATTCATACAGTAATCAAAACTATTAATTGGAAGCATGGTTTTTTTAGAAGAGATATAGGCTGGAGAGTAATTAAAAAACAATGAGAGTTATAAGTGGTTTTTTAAAAGGTAAAAAAATAGACTTTATAAAATCTAAAACTACAAGACCACTTAGAGATTTCATCAAAGAAAATATTTTCAATATAATAAAACATTCTAATTTAACAAAGGTTAGGTTAGAAAATGCTAATATTTTAGATCTGTATTCTGGGGTTGGCTCGTTCGGGATTGAATGCATTTCTAGAGGAGCCAAAAAATCAACTTTTGTAGAAAATGATAATAAAGCGTTAGTTGTACTGAAAAGAAATCTAAATAATTTAAAAATTGAAAACAGTTCTCAAGTTTTTAGCGGAAAAGTAATTTCTTTTTTAAATAAGCTGAATAATAAAAATAAATTCGAAATTATTTTTTTCGACCCTCCTTTTGCAGAAAACGTTTTTTTAAATGAGTTAAAAATACTGAAAGATTCTGTAATTTATCAAAAAAATCACATAATTATTATTCACAGAGAAGACAAATCAAAAAATGATCTTGAGAAAATAATTAATGTTCTTTTAACTAGAAGTTACGGTAGATCAAGATTAATTTTTGGGTATTTTTAGCTTAAGTATTTCTTTGTTAAAATTTTTACTTCCTCAACAGCAGGTTGGTTAAATGGATTAATAGCGATCATTTTTCCAATTAAAACGGTCTCCATTATGAAATATGAGAATAGTTCCCCGAATGTTTCTTCATTTTTTTTATTAATAATAAATTCTTGGTAGGGAATATTTTTCTTTTTTAACACATGTATTAATGCATTTTTTTGCGCTTCTTTAGTTTTTGATAAATCTTTATTTTCTACGTACTTAAAAGTTTTACCGAAAATATTTTTATTTATCTTCATTTTTTTATTTAACTTTAGACTGAAAATATAAAATAATTTATCTTTAGGGCCATCTAAATACAATTGCAACAAACTATGATGATCTCTAGGGACCGGTGAAACAACAGGCAATATACCTTTACCTTCTTTCCCTAGGCTTTCTGCTATTAATTGTTGGCACCAATAAAGAAATTCATTAACCTCTGGAGCGTAGTTTAATAGAATAATTGCATTAATTTTTCTATATTTGTAGATATGCGTTAATTTAATTACGGTATCAATTAATAATTTTTTTTCCTTAGATTTAAAAAAATTTAGTAAATTTTTTCTTAAGTATTTTATTTTTAGACCCATAAAATAGGCCGGTATCATGCCAACTTCAGATAAAACTGAATATCTTCCTCCAATATAATCTTTATGTTCAATGTGTAGAATATTTTTTTTTTGAGCAAACGCATTCAATAAATTATCTTTTTTTTCTGTGACAATTATTGTATTTTTTTTATTAATATTATCTTTAAGTAAATTGCTGTTGATTAATGTCTCAAGAGTATTTCCATACTTTGAAATAATAATAAAAACAACATTTTTTAGATTCATTTTTTTTATTTTTTCAATTTTTAATTGGTCTATATTATCAAAAAAAATAAATTTTTTTTTAATTTTATCTCTAAAAAATGAATACAACGCTTGTGCACCTAAAGTAGAACCACCCATCCCGATCAAGATAACAGATTTGTGTTTATTAAATTTTATGAGCTGAGAGTGCTTAAAATTAAGTTCAAACTTCTTACTTAATGAGTTAAGAGCATCTTTCTTGCTGTTTAAAGAAATAAAAATATTATTTATAATTTCGTTTATTTTTATTTTATCTTTTGAATATTCTGTTTTATTAAAATATTTTTGACCTATATTGTTTTTTAAATTTATATTTTTGCTCACTTTTTAATTTTATTAAGAATAGATTTTTCTGTTGATGTTGGTTTGGTTTGACTGTTGTTAGATTTAGACTGAGTTGTTTTCAGAATTTTTTTGATACTATTCTGTTCTGATGCTTCTTGATTCTTAATCGAACCTGGCTCCGGTATTATATCATAATCAGGTGGCTGTGTTAACGGCTTTTTCTTACCTATTAAAAATTCATCGTTCGTACTTGTCTTCTCATTTCTCAAAACTTTGCCGACCTCGCTAAAACTGGCGCAGCTATTTAAAATTATAGTCAGGCAAAAAAATAAGACAAGTAATTTTATTAACTTCATTTTTTTTTTTGTATTAGATCTTTAACAATAACTGAAATTATTCCTAATGTAATGAATATATCCGCAACATTAAAGGTAAACCAGTGAAAATGATTTATGTGGAAATCTATAAAATCTGGCACAGCAAAAAAAAGGAATCTATCATGCAAATTGCCTATTGCGCCTCCTAGAATTAAGGAAAACAAAATTTTTTCTCCAAAATTCGCTTTTATAGTTAAATAAATTAAAAAAAAAATTACAAAAAAAATTACCAGAGAAATTAAATGATAATACAGAGTTGCATCTTGACTAAACAAGCCAAAACCAATTCCGCTATTCCAAACAAGTTCAAAATTTAAATAATCGTTAATAAATATACTTTGGTCGTTTAACTGGTGGTCAATGATCACTATTTTTGTAATCCTGTCAAAAGAGTATGTAAATAAGATTACCAACAATGGAATAATTGTTTCTTTTGAAAAAATTTTTTTTTTTATATTTTTAGAAATATACATACGTTAATTGATACCACAATATTTTCTGTCACATTTTTTATCTAAAATTTTCCAACAATGTGTACATTTAGTACCTGTAGATTTTTTAACTTCAATTTTTTTTTTATCATCGGTTTGATTTTGAATTTTTACAACCTTTGAGGTGATGAAGTACTCTTCTAAGTCTAGTCCTTCTAAAAGTTTATATTCTTTTTGATTTAAATAAATCAAAACTTCTGCTTCCAAGCTTGAGCCTATTTCTTTTGATGATCTTTTTTCTTCAATTGCAATGTTTACATCTTGCTTAATTTGATAAAGATCTTTCCATTTTTTATCTAGTTTAGAATTCTTCCAATCTTGTGGAATTTCTGGATAGGATGTTTCATGTATGCTATTTTCATTTTTATTTAGCAAATTAAAAATTTCTTCGGTCGTAAAAACGAAAATTGGAGCTAGCCACTTAAGAAGACATTCTAGAATTATATTTAAAACAAGAATACAATCTTTTCGTTTTTTTGAATTTAGATCATCACAATATAAAATATCTTTTCTTATATCAAAGTAAAAAGAGGAAAGATCTAAAGTACAAAAATTTAATAATTCTTTATAGAGTTTGTGAAAATTATAGTTTTTTAAATTTTCTTTAATAGAATTATCTAAATCAGAAATTCTTCCTAAAATGTATCTTTCGAGTTCTGATAAAGAATTAATTTTTATTTTTTTAAAATCCTGTTGGTCAAATCTATCTTGAAGATTCCCTAGTATAAATCTAAATGTATTTCTTATTTTTCTATAAGATTCTGCGTGTTGTGCTAAAATTGTATTGTCAATTCTTAAATCTTCTGCGTAATCAGATGAAGCAACCCAAGCTCTCAATATATCTGCACCATAAGTTTTTAAAATATCATCTGGAGAAATAACGTTTCCTGCCGATTTTGACATTTTCATTCCCTTGCCATCTACAACAAAACCGTGGGATAATATGCTTTCAAAAGGTGCTCTTCCTCTAGTCCCGCAAGACTCTAATAGTGATGAGTGAAACCAGCCTCTGTGCTGATCTGATCCCTCAAGATACATATCAGCAGGCCATTTAAGATCTTTTCTTTTTTCTAAAACAAAACTATGTGTTGAGCCACTATCAAACCACACCTCAACTATGTCTATTAATTTTTCATAATCATCTATATTGTAATTTTCACCTAAAAATCTTTTTGGGTCATCTGTAAACCAGCAGTCTGATCCTTCTTTTTCATAAATTTCAGCTATTCGGTCTATAACTTTTTGGTCACGAAGAGGCTCTTTAGTTTTCTTGTTGATAAATATAGGTAAAGGAACTCCCCAAGATCTTTGTCTGGAAACGCACCAATCAGGTCTTCCCTCTATCATAGATAGCAGTCTTTCTTTCCCTTTTTTAGGATAAAAAGTGGTCTCACCTATTGCTTTAATGGCTTTGTTTCTTAAAGAATTTTTTTCCATCGAAATAAACCATTGAGGAGTTGCTCTATAAATTAACGGAGCTTTTGATCTCCATGAATGAGGATAGCTATGTTGAAGTTTATCATTTTTTAATATTTTTTTAACTTCTTTTAGTTTGTTAATAACGATTGGATCAGCTTTAAAAACGTGCGTTTTTGAAAAATAAGGAATTTCATCGGTATAATAACCGGCATTATCAATTGTGTATTTTGACGGGATGTTATGTTTAAGACATAAATTAAAATCATCTGGACCATGGCTTGGCGCACAATGCACAATACCTGTACCCTGTTCTAAAGTAACAAATCTTGCTTCCAACATTGGAACATCAAAGTTATAACCAAGTTTATTAAAAGGATGCTCGCATATAGTACCGGTAAAGTCTAATCCATTAAAAGTTTTTAAAATTTTAAATTTTTCAACAGCACAAGATTTAATAATTGAATCTAAAAGATTTGTAGCTACTACAATTTTTTTCTCTTTAAAATTTTCAAGTTCATTAATTTCAACTAGAGCATATTCTATACTACCGTTAAAAGCTAAGGCTCTATTAGCGGGAATTGTCCATGGTGTTGTAGTCCAAATAATAATATTGGAATCTTTTAAAAACTCTTTTGAAGTTTCTTTAATTTTAAAAGCAACAAATATTGTATTAGAAGTATGGTCTTTATATTCAACTTCAGCATCAGCTAAAGCTGTTTTTTCAACTGTTGACCAAAATACAGGTTTAAATCCTTGATATAAGCTTCCGTCTAATAAGAACTTACCTAGCTCTCTTACTATTTGTGCTTCAGCAGCAAAACTCATTGTGGAATAATAATTTTCAAAGTCACCAGTTACACCAAGTCGTTTGAATTCATTAATATGAATTTCTATCCATCGTTTAGCAAACTCCCTGCACTCATTCCTAAAGTCTTTAATTGGCACCTCATCTTTATTTTTCTTTTTTTTTTTATATTGTTCTTCAATTTTCCACTCGATTGGTAACCCATGACAATCCCAGCCAGGTACATATATAGAATCTTTTCCATTCATTTGATGGGATTTTACAATCATGTCTTTTAATATTTTATTTAAGGCAGTTCCCATATGAATATGTCCGTTCGCATAAGGAGGACCATCATGAAGTACAAATTTTTTTCTACCTTTAGAATTTTTTCTAATCTTTTCAAAAATTTTATTTTTTTCCCAACTTTTTAAAATTTCAGGTTCTTTTTTTGCTAAATTAGCTTTCATAGAAAAAGCTGTTTGAGGAAGATGTAAGTTTTCTTTAGACATTATTTTTTTATTTTAGCTATATCTTTTTTTATTTGATTTTTAAGTTCGTTAATATTTTTAAATTTTTTTTCAGATCTAATAAACTTTATAAAACTGACTTTAAGTATCTTTTTATATAAATTTACTTTTATTCCAAATATATTTACTTCTAATAATATTGTTTTGCCGTTAAATGTTGGTCTATACCCTATATTTGCTATTCCTTTTTTTTTAAAATTTTTACTTTCTACTTGAACCCAGTAAACGCCTAATTTTGGAAGCACGTAAGAATCCCATTTAATATTACATGTTGGAAATCCAATCTTTCTTCCTCTCTGCTCACCCTTAACAACTTCTCCTTCTATGGCCCAAGGTCTTCCCAAAAGTTTTTCAACTTCTGCAACTTTCCCTTCGTATATTTTTTTTCTTATCAAAGATGATGAAATTATTTTTTTATTTTTTTGGTAAGGTGAAGTAATAATTGTTTTATATGAATATTTTTTCTCATATATTTTTAATGTATTTGTGTTTCCAGTTCTTTTTTTTCCAAATCTAAAATTTTTGCTTACGAAAACGTATTTACTATTTAGTTTTTCTGCTAGAATTTTATCTATAAAACTATCCGCTTTAATATTTGAAAAATATTTATTAAAATTTATAATAATTAAAAAATCTAAGTTTAATTTATTTAAATAGTATATTTTTTGTTTTTTTGAATTAATTCTGTGATGTCTAATATTTTTATTAAAAAACATGTTAGGAATCGGCTCAAATGTAATAACTCCAAATTTTAAATTTTCCTTTTTAGCTTTTAACCTTGCTTGGTTTAAAACTTTTTGATGACCTAAATGCAGGCCGTCAAAATTTCCGATAGCTATAACTGAATTTTTGTGATTTGTTTTTATATTCAAGTTTTTATAAATAATCATCTTACCAAATTAGTTGAGGTTGGTAATAGCTTGCTTTAACTTTGTACTTTAGTAAGAGAGCTGAAAGTTCACTGTCATCTTTAAATTCGGATCTGTGAACCCCATTAGAAATAAAAATAGAATCAATATTCATATTGTTGGCACCTCTAATATCAGTATTAAGATTATCTCCGATGGCGATGGTTTTCTCTCCTTCTTCAAAACACATTTTGTAAATTTCTTTATAGGGTTTGCCAAAATAAATTACCTTACCTCCGGCTAACTCAAATAAATTAGCAATGCTACCGGCACAGTACTCTTCAACGTCTCCTCTATGAACAGTTAGATCGGGATTTGTACAAATTAATTTTTTTTCAGTATGGTTTTTGAGAAGTTCTTTATAGAAATTAAGATCACTTTCATGATCATCTAACAAACCTGTGCATAAAATAAAATTGCATTTTTCTAAACTTGTATTGTTTTCTTTAATTTTAAAAAAAATAGAGTCATCTCTTTTTGGACCTAGGTGGAAAAAAAAATTACCATATTTGTGATTTTGCAAAGCTTGCATTGCCGCTTCACCTGATGTTAAAATATTTTTAAGATACTTATTTTCCATTTTAAGTTTATTCAAAAACTTTTTAACTTCATTGCTTGGTCGTGGGGCATTAGATAAAAAAACTACTTTTTTTTTATTTTTCATTAAATTATCTACTGCCGCAACAGCCTTAAGGTTGAGTTTAATACCGTTATGCATAACTCCCCACAAATCTATAATAAAGGTGTCGTACGAAGTATAAATTTCAGCTAAATGATCTAATTTTTTCAGTTTAATATCTCCAGTCTTAATGCTTATAGAAAAATAAACAAAATATAGCAATATATGGCACTTTTGAGCACTTCTTCTAGGTTGGAGGTACTTGAAATTCTGTGAAAACTCACCATATCAAGCGTACACACAAATCTGAAGGAGCAAAAATATGAAATTTAGACCCTTACATGATCGAGTGCTAATTAAAGTGCTTGATAGTGAAGCAAAAACAGCAGGGGGAATAATTATTCCTGATACTGCAAAAGAAAAACCACAAGAAGGAGAGGTTGTAGCTGTAGGACCTGGAGCTAAGACTGAAGATGGAAAATTAATTCCAATGGACGTTAAAGTTGGAGATATTGTACTTTTTGGAAAATGGTCAGGTACTGAAGTTAAAATAGATAATAAAGAATACAGCATTATGAAAGAATCCGACATTATGGGAGTTTCAAAAGGTAAATAAGATAGAGATCAAAAAAGGAGATCAAAAATGGCTAAAGTAATTAAATTTGGAATAGAAGCGCGAGCAAAAATGATG
>Ga0115004_10002082_pt1 | contig 16537 bp, 14 predicted proteins | sample ArcticOcean_MG_C_10_FD_88737 | JGI IMG/M metagenome (GOLD analysis project Ga0115004, IMG submission 88737) | Marine microbial communities from western Arctic Ocean - ArcticOcean_MG_CB11_90 | ecosystem: Environmental > Aquatic > Marine > Oceanic | place: Arctic Ocean: Canada Basin | collected...
TAGACGCAGTAGTTTTTATATTAGTTGCCGCTCTACGATAAAAGAGGCTTATATTTAGTGAATTTACCATTGTAATATTAGATAAAAAATATGGTTTGACCCTATTAATGTGTGTTTTGTAAGAATTCAATGATATTCCATTTAATATGAAATTAAGTTCAAAAAATATTTACTTTTGTATAATTAGAAATAAACCTTATTTAAAAGATGTCGAATAAATATCAAGTTGAGATTGATGCTTTCATGGATAAAGTGAAAGCAACGAATGGGCACGAAACTGAATTTTTACAAGCTGTTCTTGAAGTAGCAGAGGCTGTAATTCCAGTAATTGAACAGACTCCTAGATATAAGGAGGCGAAAATACTTGAGCGTATGGTTGAGCCAGAGCGAACCTTAATGTTCAGAGTTCCTTGGATTGACGACAATGGCGGAGTACATGTGAATAGAGGTTACAGAGTTGAATTTAACTCAGCTATTGGACCATATAAAGGTGGATTAAGGTTTCATCCTTCTGTTAACTTATCAATTCTTAAGTTTTTAGGCTTTGAGCAAGTTTTTAAAAACTCTTTAACAACATTGCCTATGGGTGGTGGTAAAGGTGGTTCTGACTTTAATCCTAAAGGTAAATCTGATAATGAGGTAATGAAGTTTTGTCAATCATTCATGACTGAACTTTTCCGTCATATAGGAGCTAATACAGATGTTCCTGCTGGAGACATTGGCGTTGGTGGTCGTGAGATTGGTTACATGTTTGGACAATACAAAAGAATTCGTAATGAATTCGTTGGTGTTTTAACCGGTAAAGGATTGAATTGGGGTGGATCTTTAATTCGCACCGAAGCAACTGGCTATGGAACGGTTTATTTTGCAAAAGAAATGTTAGCTACCAAGAGTGATTCATTTAAAGGGAAGGAAGTTGTTATTTCTGGATCTGGAAATGTTGCACAGTATGCTTTAGAGAAGGTATTGCATTTAGGAGGTAAAGTTTTAACTGTTTCAGATTCTTCCGGATATGTTTATTCGTCTGAGGGTTTCAATTCGGAGCATTTAGCTTTTTTAATGGAGTTAAAAAATATAAGAAGAGGTCGGGTCAAAGAAATTGCTGATAAATATGATAGTTTCAAATTTGTAGAAGGCAAACGTCCTTGGGAAATAAAAGCTGATGTTGCACTTCCATGTGCTACTCAAAATGAGTTGAATGGTGAAGAAGCTGCTATGCTTATTTCAAATGGTGTTGTGTGTGTTGCAGAAGGCGCTAACATGCCAACTACTCCAGAGGCAATTGAAGCATTTCAAGAGGCAGGTGTTCTTTTCTCTCCAGGAAAAGCGTCAAATGCAGGTGGTGTAGCTACTTCAGGTTTAGAAATGTCTCAAAATTCAATGAGATATAACTGGACGAGAGAAGAGGTGGATGAAAAATTACATAGTATCATGGTCTCTATTCATGAAGCTTGTGTGAAATATGGTGAAAATGAGGATGGCTCAGTAGATTACGTGAGAGGAGCAAATATTGCTGGTTTCGTAAAAGTTGCTGATTCTATGATCGATCAAGGTATCGTTTAATTTCAATTAATACATTTTAAAAGGTCATCATTATAATAATGGTGACCTTTTTTTATGCGAAATATTTAACATGAATGAACGCATTTTATTAGATTTGTTTAATAGATTATTTGAACTATGACTGTCGCAGACAAAAGAACAATTGAGTACAATCGAACAGGTTTTGATGATACAGAGTTATTAGACATATATAAAAAGACTCTTCGCCCAAGATTGATTGAAGAAAAAATGATGATTTTACTTCGTCAAGGTAAAATATCAAAATGGTTCTCTGGATGGGGTCAAGAAGCAATTTCTGTGGGGTCTGCTTATGCTATGAATAGTGATGAGTATATTTTTCCGATGCACAGGAACTTAGGTGTGTTTACCACTCGCGAGATTCCTTTGAATAGACTTTTTGCTCAATTTCAAGGGAAAATGTCCGGTTTTACGAAAGGTAGAGATCGTTCATTTCATTTTGGAACGCAAGAGTATAATATTGTTGGGATGATTTCTCATTTAGGTCCGCAATTAGCTTTGGCTGGTGGAGTAGGATTAGCTTCTAAAATTAGAGATGAAAAAAAAGCAACAATTGTATTTACAGGAGATGGTGGAGCAAGTGAAGGTGATTTTCATGAAGCGCTAAATGTTGCTTCTGTTTGGGATTTGCCAGTGATTTTCGCGATTGAAAATAATTGTTGGGGATTATCTACTCCTTCTGCAGAGCAGTTCAAATGTGATCAGTTTATTGATAAGGGTATTGGGTATGGAATGAAAGCTGTTCAGGTGAATGGAAATAATATACTAGAAGTGATTTCAACAGTTAGAGCCTTGGCTGAAGAAATGCGAAAAGATCCTAAGCCTGTACTGCTAGAATTTATGACTTTCAGAATGAGGGGGCATGAAGAGGCTTCAGGAACAAAGTATTACCCAGAAGGAATCCAGGATGAGTGGGAAGAATATGATCCACTTAAAAACTATGCAGAATATTTGAAATTGCAAGGAATTCTCACGGATGAAGTAGAAGAAGTTTATCGACAAGGTATAAAGAAAGAAATTCAAGACGGATTAGATATTGCTTATACTGAGGATGATATTATTCCAAATCCATTGGAAGAAGTCAAAGATTTATTTGCAGAACACAACCAAGTAGTTGAAGTGGCAAGTGGTGCTAAGTCGGAACGTAGATTTATTGATGCAATTCAAGATGGTTTACGCCAATCAATGGAGAGATATGATAACCTTATTATTATGGGGCAAGATGTCGCGGAATATGGTGGTGTATTTAAGGCTACAGAAGGATTTGTTGAGCAATTTGGAAAAGAACGAGTAAGAAATACACCAATTTGTGAATCAGCTATTGTTGGTGTGGGCTTAGGACTTTCTATTGCTGGAATGAAAGCAGTGGTTGAAATGCAATTTGCTGATTTTGTGACTTGTGGATTTAATCAGATTATTAATAACCTAGCGAAAATACATTGGCGCTGGGGACAAAATGCAGATGTAGTTGTTCGTATGCCAACAGGAGCAGGAGCAGCGGCAGGCCCATTTCATTCTCAAAGTAATGAAGCTTGGTTTTTTCATACACCAGGATTAAAAATTGTATACCCTTCAAGTTCATTCGAAGCGAAAGGCTTATTAGCTGCGGCTATTGAAGACCCAAATCCAGTCTTGGTGTTTGAACATAAATTCTTATATAGAAGTATTCGTGAAGATATCCCAGATGATTATTACACGGTAGAAATTGGTAAAGCAAATAGAGTTTCAGAAGGAGATGATTTAACGATTATTACCTACGGAATAGGTGTCCACTGGGCAAGAGATTATGCGGAGAAGCATTCAGACTTAAGTATAGAGATTATAGATCTAAGAACGCTATTACCACTTGATACTGAAGCGATATATACAGCTGTCCGAAAAACAGGACGCGCTGTGGTGTTGCACGAAGATTGTATGACAGGTGGTATTGGAGGTGAAATTGTAGCTCTTATTTCTGAGAACTGCTTTCAGTATTTAGATGCTCCAGTTAAACGTGTGGCTTCGATGGATACACCTGTACCATTTGTTACTCAACTGGAACAGCAGTTTTTACCAAAAGATAGATTGGATGAAGTGATTGGCGAAGTCATGAAGTTCTAAATAGTTATTATTTATTAACTATTTAATCTCTAATTACATTGTAGCCAGGATATTTCTTCGAATCAAAAACAAATTTTAAATCATCTACTGCGGCTTCTGAAGTGAATTTTGTGAGATTATACGTCATTGTGGTTCCGTCCTTCGTCTTTATCGTTACTTTCTTTAATTCGTTCTCTTTTTTAGATATATAAAGAATGATTGTATGATAATCTACACTGCTCGGATTATTAGGATATAAGTAAATTACATGTATTGCCTCATTGTTTAGTATAATTTCTTTATTGTATTTGTTTTTAAATCCAGACTCCCAAATCGTCATTAGTTTGCGAGGGTTTATTGATTCTTCATCTTCCTCATTAGCATCAGATTCGTAAACAGATTTTTCTTCTTTAATAATAGTCCATGTCTTTAAGCCATTTGAAATAATAGTATTATCTCCGAAAGAAGCATAATATTTATTTGATTTCACCCAACCCTTTCCTGTTTCACTTTTGTTTGTTCCAGTTGATGTATTTTTGATATTAGCACTAAATTCTATGTAAAAGGAACTTTGGGTTTTCATTTTAGAAGAGAGTATGTCAAGTATACCTTGAGATTTATCATCTTGTCCAAATGAAATGAGTGAAAGCGATATAAATGTTAAGAGTGTAATTAATAGCTTCATGTTATTTTGTTTACAATGTAAATATCTAAAACTGTGCCAAAAAGACCTTATGATTAGTATTAAGTTAAGTCAATTAATGTCTGAATGTTAATATCGTGAGGGCCAATATAAGTACTTATTTTAAATCCAAGCGATTTGTAGTCCTCTATTAACTTGTCTCGTTGCTTTGCATCAAAGAATTCATCTTCGGTTCCAATGACAAAATAATTATTAGTGTCTTCAGCTAATAGTTCTTTCGCATTTGTTACTTCTGATGGGAAGTCACTACCCCAAACCATCAGAGAGTCGAAAAGAACTTTATTGGTCAATCTCCATCGTGCTGCAGTAGAACCTCCTTGTGAAAAGCCAAGAAGAAGCCGTTTTTTTATAGGATACTTTTTACAGATTTTCTTATCTAAAGCAGTTAACCAATCCATATTGTCTGCAATGTCAATTTCTCTTGCTTCTCTTGTCATCCATGATGCTCCAACTCGTCCAGAATTTCCTTTACGATAAAAGCGGTGCATTCCTTCGGGCGCTACAATTAGAAGGTCTTGATTTAAGCCTTTAAATTTTTCGATAAAGAATTTAGCGAGCTGTCCGTATCCATGTAAAACATAGAATACCGTAGTGGCATCAGAGACGTCATTTAATATTTCGTAGCGAAAGGTTTTTTTTAAAGATAGTGTATGCTCCATGTTACTGTCAAAGATATAAGTAAATCGAGTATTTTTAGGGAGAATTACTATTTTTGTTTCATGAAAATAATCTCCAGCTTATTTGCCTTCACAGCTGTTTTACTTGCTACCTTCATTTCTCTTTCGCAAGAGATAACGGTGTTGGGTGAGATAACTCAAGAGCATATCCCTGGAGCAAAAGTGTATTCGATTAACCCTAAAGTACAAGTTTTAGCTAATGGGAATGGAAGGTTTCGTTTAGAATCATTTGTTGGTTGCGATTCAATATATGTTTCTTATAAGAGTTATGAAACTCATGGGATTATGGTTTCGGAGTTGAAAGGCTTGACATGGATCGAGTTGTCTGATAATTCACTTTCTGTATCCGAAATGATTGTTACCGCAAATCGTTGGGAACAAGATAAAGTTAAAGTACCAAATAGAATTGCCAAATTGAACATGAAGGATGTTGAATTGCTAGGTCCTCAGACAACGGCAGATTTATTAGAAACTAGTGGGTATGTGTTTATTCAAAAGAGTCAACTTGCTGGAGGTTCTCCACAATTACGTGGTTTCGGAACTAATCGTGTCATGATTACTGCAGATGGCGTTAGAATGAATAATGCTATCTTCAGATCGGGGAACCTTCAAAATGTAATTTCTTTAGATCCTAACTCATTAGAGTCGGTGGAGGTTTTATTCGGTCCTGGTGCCGTAATGTATGGTAGTGACGCTATCGGTGGGGTCATGGATTTTAGATCGAAACAAGCAAGGTTATCCATAGATACGATAAGTTCATTTGTTAAAACTAATTTGTTTACACGCTATTCAACAGCAAGTAACGAATCAACAACCCATTTGGACTTTAATTATGGTAAAAATAAATGGGCGTTTATGACAACGGCTACTTTTTCAAAATTTGGAGATCTTAAAGCAGGAACCTATGGGGATAGTACTTTTTTAAGACCATCGTATCAAGCAACCATTCATGGAATTGACTCTACGGTAATTAATAAAGATGATAAATTGCAAATAGGCTCTGGTTATTGGCAGGTAAATACAATTCAAAAGATACTTTTTAAACCGAATGATCGATGGTCTTTTGATTATGGTTTTCTTTTTTCGACAACATCTGATGCGCCACGATATGATCGTTTAACATCTGATGCGAATGATGATGGACAATTAGATAATGTAGAATGGTATTATGGTCCCCAACAATGGATGATGAATAGGCTAACAGTAATTAATACTCCTGCTAATAATGTGCTGTATGATCAAATGAGATTAACAACTGCTCATCAATCGTATAAAGAAAGTCGCCATGAACGAAAAATGGGAGCAGATGAGAGAATAAATAAATATGAACGTGTAGATGCACTTTCTTTAAATATTGATTTCGATAAAGAATTAAATTCTAGATCAAATTTGTTCTATGGAATCGAAGGTGTATTTAATTTAGTTGGTTCTAATGCCGATAAAACATCAATTACTGATGGGATTAGTGATTCAATAAATTCTAGATATCCAAATGGCTCTCAATGGCAAACATATGGAGCATATACAAATTTTAAATATATGATTAACGAGAGATGGGTTTTCAATACAGGAATACGCTATACCGTATACGGCATTAAAGCGAAATTTGATACGACTCTATTTGCTTTCCCTGTAAATGAAGCTAATAATTCGGATGGGGCGTTAAACGGTAGTACTGGATTGGTGTATAATCCAAATAGTAGATCACAAATTTATATTAATGTATCTTCTGGGTTTAGAGCTCCAAATATTGATGATATTGGAAAAGTGTTTGATTCTGAGCCCGGAAGTGTGGTTGTACCAAATATAAATTTGAAACCGGAATATGCATATAGTACTGAAATAGGGTTTATTAAAGCAATAAAGAACCGATTTAAATTAGACGGCGCTGTATATTATACATACCTAAAAGATGCTTTAGCGAGAACACTATTCGAGTTTAATGGCCAGGATAGTATTCTGTATAATGGGGTTTTAAGTCAAGTTCAGGCAATTCAAAATATTTCAAATGCATATGTTTATGGTTTGCAAGGTGGAGTTGAGATAAACTTCGGTAAGGGGCTTAGTTTAAAAAGTATGATTTCGTATCAAAAAGGGTTTGAATATAATGTAGATAGTGAGTCATATTTCCCGAAGTCACACATAACCCCAACTTATGGACGAACCTCTTTTAGTTATAAGAGACGCCATTTAAGAATGGAAGTATATGCAGTATATCATGGAAGAATGAACCATGATGACTTACCGTTAATTGAAAGAAATAATCAATCGTATGCGCTTGATGATGAAGGTAACCCTTACACACCAAATTGGTATACTTTAAATATTAAAGCAACGTATTTCTTCAATAAACACTTATCTCTAAATGGAGGAGTAGAAAACATAACAGATCAGCTGTATCGCACTTTTGGATCTGGAATATCAGCTTCGGGTAGAAGTTTTAGTCTTTCTCTGAAAGCGACATTCTAAATTATTTCTGCGTGAAATACTTATTCTTATAATCGTTAAAGAACCATAATCGCTCTAGTTTTTTTATTGAATAAATGTTAGGGTTTATTCCATAAACATCATTTGGACTTTTAATTTTGACAGCTTCAATTACTGCTTTATAAACAAGAATATCTTTTGAAAGTGAATAACTTCCAGGACCGTATTCGATGTGGTATCCTATACTTTCTTTTGTTCCCAAACCATCAAAAATTAATGTTTCAAAAGTTTGCATTGGAATTTTATCAACGACACTAAAATAGCGTCTGAATTTTGAATTTCTAATTCTGAAATCTACAATAATATCCTTGTATGACTCTGTTTTTATATTTTCAAAAGAAACTTCTAATTTACCATGTGGACTAGATGGTACAGGTATAGATTGTGTGATTTTCTTTGATGTACCATCCATGTAGAAAATGAAATTGTATTTCCCTATGTATCCCATTGCAGCACGCTGCGCAGTATTTCCTTTTTCAATGGCTTTATTTAAAGCAAAATCTAATCTATTAACAGTTACTATATAATCTAGACTGTCGTCACCGTTTAGTTCTTCCGAATATATTTTGTATGTATATTTTTCGGTTGCTGGAATAGTTAAACTTCCTTCAATATGTCTAACAATCATTTCTTCAACTGTTTGAGATTTTTTCACTTCTGATAATGGTTTGTCTAAAGTTTTATTTTGGACATGATCTTCTGCGCAAGAAAATAGACAAAGAAATAGTAATGATAAATAGAGATACTTCATAAATACAAAGTTAATAGTTCTCTTGTAAATTTCTTGTAAATTCGTTGTATGGATATTTCTATTGAGCCAACTTGGGGGGAACAGCTTCAAAGTGAATTGATAAAACCTTATTTTAAAGAATTAGTTGAATTTCTAAAAAAGGAGCATGCTGAGACCCATTGTATTGTTTTTCCTAAAAAAGAATTAACTTTTAGAGCATTTGAAGCGTGTCCATTTGATAAAGTAAAAGTTGTGATTTTAGGTCAAGACCCATACCCTACAAAGGGTCATGCAAATGGTTTATGTTTTTCTGTAAATGATGGGATAAGCCCCTTACCTAAGAGCTTAAAAAATATATTTAAGGAATTAGCAAGTGATTTAGGTAAACCAGAAAGGATTTTAGGTGATTTAAAGGATTGGGCTGGGCAAGGTGTATTATTATTGAATAGCGTATTAACAGTTAGAGAGGGAGAAGCTGATGGTCACTCTAAAAAAGGATGGGAGGCTTTTACAGATAAGGTTATTTCATTGTTAAATCAAAAAGAAGGAATTGTATATATTCTTTGGGGAAGTAAAGCCCAGGAAAAAGCAAGTCATATTAATCGATTCCGAAATTGTATTATAGAGAGTTCACACCCCTCACCTTTATCTTCATATCGAGGTTTTTTTGGTTCTAAACCATTTTCTAAAACAAATGATTACATCTCGCAAAGAGGAGGGGATCTGATTGTTTGGTGTTAAAGACAATTTCTATTTATTACTGAACGTAATTCACTTAGTGATTCTTCTGATTTACTTTAGCTTTTTAGTAACTTAGCGACGATGAAATTTGAAAATGACTTAGTTCTTAGGGCAGCTCGTGGAGAGGATATTGAGAGATATCCCGTATGGCTAATGAGACAGGCAGGAAGGATTCTTCCTGAATATAGAGCAGTTAGAGGTAAACTAAGTGGGTTTAAAGAGCTAGTAGAAACACCAGAGCGTGCTGCTGAAGTTACAATTCAACCGGTTGAATTACTTGGTGTTGATGCGGCAATCATATTTTCTGATATTCTTGTTGTTCCTGAAGCAATGGGGCTCGAGTATCAAATGATTGAGAAAAAAGGACCTTGGTTTGAAAAAACCATTCGTTCAATTGATGAATTGATTTATGCACAAACAGATTTTGATATCGAAGATCGATTGGGATATGTTACTGAAGCTATTTCAATCACCAATAAAGAATTGAACGGACGTGTTCCATTGATAGGTTTTGCTGGTGCTCCTTGGACAGTATTCTGTTATATGACAGAAGGTCAAGGGTCAAAAACATTTTCTGAATCACGTAAATTATTATATACAAATCCAACTTTGGCACATGAGTTGCTTAATCGTATTACGGAAGTGACAATTAAGTATTTGAAAGCACAAATTAAAGCAGGTGCACATATGGTGCAAGTGTTTGATTCTTGGGCGGGTATTCTTGGAAAGGGACAATATGCTGAATTTGGATTGAGATACATAGATAAAATTGCAACAGCAATAACTGAGGTTCCTTTAACTATATTTGCTAAAGGGGCTTACAACTCAGTCAATGAAATTGCAGCAATGAATTGTAAGACAATTGGTGTTGACTGGAACATGAGCATGGATGAAATCCGAAATTCAGTCGGCGAATCAAGGACATTACAAGGTAATTTAGACCCATGTGTCTTATATTCATCACATTCTGAAGTAGAGCGACTAACAAATAATATGCTAGATTCTTTTAAAAGTAAAAGGCATATTGTTAATTTAGGACATGGTGTTTATCCAGATGTGGATTCAGAGAAGGTTAAAACATTTATTAAAACAGTAAAAAATTATGAAATTAACTACTAGTACGATTAAATTAATATCAACAATCACGTTCACTGTGTTGTCTGTGATTTCTTTCGGTCAAGATCAAGATAATTTAGTAACAAACCCTAGTTTCGAATCAGTTCGAAAGAGTCCGAAAAGATTAGGTTCAATTGAAAACGCAACAGGTTGGAGTTCTCCTACTGCTGTTAAAGCTGATTTATTTACTGATGGTAAAGAACCAAAGATAGCAACTCCAGTAAATGTTTATGGCAAGGAAGATCCGAGACAAGGTGAAAACTATGTTGGGATTACAGCATACAGTAAGGATAAAAAAATAAATCGTTCTTATGTGATGTCCAGATTAGATGCGCCACTAAAAAAAGGAATGAGATATTGTGTGAAATTCAATGTTTCATTGGCCGAAGCTTCTAAATATGCTGTAAATAATATTGGTGCAAAGTTGAGTAAGAAACCTTTTGAAAACGATGAAAAAGTTTCACTTTTTACAGATCCTACATTATTATATTTTGATAACTATCAAAAAATAATGACTGCACGTTATAACTGGACAGAGATTTGTGGAGTTGTTCAAGCTGAAGGGGGTGAAAAATATATTACACTTGGAAACTTTCTTTCTAAAGATAAAACAAAGATTGTTAGAATGAAACCTGATCCTAAGTTAAAAGTTCCAGTGTTTGCATTTGCGTATTATTACCTCGATGATGTTTCTGTGAAATTATTGAATAAAGAGGAGTCTTGTGATTGCCAAGCTGATCAGGGCGGTAATGAATACTCAACAACTATTTATCAAAAAGCAGTTAACCTTGATGAGGATGTTACAGCTGAAGATAAAATTGAAGCTCAAGAAACATTTTTTGCTTTTGGTAAATCTAAATTAACATCAGACGGAAAATCATCTTTAAACATGATTGCTGGAGTACTGGAAGAAAACCCAAGCTTTAAACTTCAAATCAATGGCCATAATAATATAATGGAAGATAATGTTGGTGCTGAGAATGATTATTATGCTGATATGGATAACAAACGTATACGTGTTGTAATGAAATACCTAATGGAAAAAGGAATTCAAGAAGGTAGATTAATTGCTGCTCAGAAAGGATCTAGTGAACCAAACAAAGAAACCCAAGAAGAAGATAGTGATGATTTAAAAATGGCGAAAAATCGTCATATAACATTCGTTATTAGACAATAAGTTCTTTTTGTGAAACATTAAAAGCCGCTCAGTAATGAGCGGCTTTTTTCGTCCTTATTTATGGTGATTATTGATACACATTTCGTGATTGAATTACAGGGAGACATCCGCTTCGTGGATTATGCTATTGGTATATTTCCTCAACTCCAAACCAAAAATTCCATTAAGAAGTCAATTAAGCGAAAGGAGTTGTTCTTGAATGATAACTTAGCTGTTCAAGGGGCGTGGATGAAAGAAAACGATAAGGTAGTATTGGTTGATCCTGGTCATCGATTACCAAAGCCATACGCTTGTGATATCGCTGTCATTTATGAAGATGATTATTTGGTTATTGTTAATAAGCCACCTGGTTTAACGGTGAGTGGGAACAGATATGAAACGTTAGAGAATGCGCTCGTTGATAAAGTGAAATTATCAACACAGCCTGATGCATGGAAATGGGTGAAACCTGTTCATAGATTAGATTCTGCAACATCTGGTTTAGTATTATTTTCCAAAACGGCAAATGTACATATTCAATTGGCTAAATTATTTGAAGGAAAACAGATTAAAAAGACCTATATAGCTTTGTTAACAGGCCATCAGTCGGAAGATATAATTATAGATTCACCTATAAATAATCAAGAAGCTATTTCAGAACTAAAAGTGATTGAGGTTATTGAATCACTCAGGAATGAGTTTCTAACCCTAGTTAAGTTTATGCCTAAAACAGGACGTACTCATCAATTAAGAATTCATTCAAAGTCAATTGGTCATCCAATTGTTGGAGATAAAGCATATGGAGAAGAAGGAAACACCTTGTTGAAAAAAGGAATGTTCTTATCAGCGATTGAATTGGAGTTCGTTCATCCCATTACATACAAAGAAATAAGAGTCTCCCTTGATATGCCGTATAAGTTTAAAACGCTGTTAGATCGAGAGACTCGTCGTTGGAATAAGTACAATTAGCTTCGCTAAATAGATTTAGCGAAACTCTACAACTACAATTAACGAATCCTCCATGACGTCAATATTGATGTAATTAAAATCTACAATTAAGATGGAATCACCATTTGTCATTGTTTTATCTCCTAGTAGAACCTTTCCAGTACGGATGTGGATGAACGTATTTTTCTCAATACTATTTATTGAAAAGGATTGCCTTTTCCTCAACTGATAACCATTCAATATTCCTGAGCATTCGCCTTTGGTCATCAAGTTAAAATCAGTGACTTTACCCCAGCTTTTTGTTTTCCAATCTCCTGAAAAATTATCTTTTTCAAGTGGATTTAATATTGATTCATGATGTCCTTCATGTTTCAGGCGTAATTGTCCATTTAGTACCATTAATGTACGGCTTACTCCAGGTAGTGAAGTAAATGTTGACGATTCTACCTCAACTGTTGCAATACTTAATCGTAAGGAATAGTTGCCTAACTTAAAATCAGAGCCTTCTGGGTAAATGAAAAGTTCAGAGCTCGTTCCTCCTGACCAATCTATTGTTTTTATTGAACTCGAAGAAAAAAAAACATAGTGCATATTAACGATTCTTTAATTCATTTAGTGTTTTTATAAAGTTCAACTTTATTTCTTCTCCCCGGGTATGCCTACCATTAAAAGAAAGTAGTTTCCCATTTACAATTGTTCCAAGCTGATGAGCTGAATCTGCTGTGTAAATAATAGTTGACGCTTTATTTTTATCAGATGTCGTCGCTATTAATGGAGAGTTAGCATCAATAATTGAAGCATTAAAGAAATCGCCAATCTTGAAATAATCTACTGAGAAATTATTCATAGCTTTTCTTCCAGATTTTAAACTCATGTCAATGGCGAACCTTCCGCTATCTCCATCTGTTTTAGCAAAAGTATCTCTATTATGTGTGATTAAGCGTTGACCATAATCTAATAAGCGAAGTTCTTCAAGTGGGTTAATTCCGATATGACTGTCAGTTCCAATACTCCAGTTCCCTCCCGCTTTTTGAAAGTCAACCAATGGGAAGATACCATCACCTAAATTGCCCTCCGTTGTTGGACATAAAACTACATTTGCACCACATTGAGCAATCCCCTTTGTTTCTGAGTGTGTCAAGTGCGTTGCATGAACAAGGTGATAACGATCATTTAGAGAAACATTGTCCAATAACCATTCAACAGGGCGTTTACCCAGGTAAGCGAGGCTATCTTCAATTTCTTTCAATTGTTCTGATATGTGAATATGAAAAGGAATATCCTGTGGTCCTGATTTAGCTATTTCTGAGATATCTAAAGGGTCTACACCGCGCATGGAGTGAATACCAATACCAATATTTGCCCCAGAATAGTACTTACAAGCTTGGGCACTGGATTCCAATAATTTTAAATAAGCATCAATGGTAGGAGAGATGAACCTTTTTTGACCTTCAGCGGGCTCCTTTCCAAATCCTCCTTTTTGATAAAAAATAGGAATTAACGTAATGTTTATCCCTGTGTTCTTTGCTGCAGCAATCATGCGACTACCCATTTCAGATAAGTTGTCATATTGAGCGCCATTTTTATCGTGATGAACATAGTGGAACTCAGCAACGTTTGTATAGCCATGACGGATCATTTCACTGTAAAGCATTGTTGCAATTGATTCCATTTGATCAGGATTCACATTCAATGCTAATTTATACATCGCATCTCTCCACGACCAAAAATTATCTGAAGTATGTGATACATCATGAACTTCGGCTAAACCTGCCATTGCATATTGAAAGGCATGAGAATGAGCATTCTGAAAACCTGGGATAGCAAACCCATTTATTTTCGTTGCGATTGCTTGACTCTTATCTGTTTGAGATATTGAACTAATTTCACCTAATTTATCAGTAGAAATAGTCACATCGTTATGCCAACCGTCGTTTTGTAAAATCCCTTTGAACTTGTAGTGATTCATGATTGATTCAATTAAAGTGATTCCAATGTTTTGATTAAATCATTGAATGTTCGTTTTAATACTGATCGAACAGCATTTGCTCTATCCTCATTAAATTCAGTTTCTGCATCATTCATGTATAATATTTTATTCATCTCTAGCTGTAGCGCATGAATATCATTTTTTGGTTTCCCGAAGTATCTGGTAATATGTCCACCTTTAAATGGTGTGTTATGATTGAGTCCATACTTATCTGAATTCAATCCTTCTAATGCTGAATGAATTATACGTTTATTCGCTGTTGTTTCATCGTTATTACCTAAAATCATATCAGGAAAGACTTCCTTATGAATTGTAGGAACGAAATGTCGAATAGAGTGGGCGTCCCATAATAAGGCTTTTCCAAATTCTATTTTACGTTCATCTAAAAGGGATTGAACTTGTGAATAATAGGGCCAGTAATATTTTTCAAGTCTACGTTCTACTTCATTTTTATTTGGGATTTTGCTTTCTGATATGTAAATATCTTTTCCGAAAAAGTTGGTTGTAGTTGTCAGACCTGTAATGATTCTACCATCGTTGTATAGAGGTTCACTTTCAGGATTACGGTTTAAATCAATAACCCATCGACTGTACTTTGCATAGATAATTGTAATTCCCATTTCTGAAGCAAAATTGTACAGTTCATGGACAAACCAATCAGTATCGTCAGGTGAAGCCATCATTTCTGGAACATAGTCGTTAGCTAATTCTTTAGGAAAATCAGTGCCGCAATGTGGAATACTTAAAATGAATGGTACTTTCTTACCCTTAGGTTCAATAACATGATATGGCTTACTCATAATATGGGTTTTAACAAAAATACAAGAAACCATGGAACTTCATCCTGCGTTTGAATATAAGATATAATATCCATTAGAAACCTCGGTGTAGTTCCTGATTATTGCTTTATCTTTATCCTGTGAAATTGAATCAATCACTTTTAATTATTGGAAAAGTTTGGCCAGAGCCAGCCTCTTCTGCTGCAGGTATTAGAATAATGCAACTAATTGATTTTTATCAATCTAAGGAGTGTCATATTACGTTTGCTTCTACTGCAAAAGAAAGTGAATTTCAAATCGATTTGAAGGCCTTAGGCATTATTACAAAATTCATAGAATTGAATTCGATTTCATTTGATGAGTTTGTGTGTAATTTAAATCCAGACATTGTACTTTTTGATCGATTCATGACTGAAGAGCAATTTGGTTGGCGAGTAACCGAACAATGTCCAAATGCTTTCCGTATTCTAAATACAGAAGACCTTCATTTCTTAAGACGTGCGAGACAGTTAAGTATTAAAACGACGGGTAATTTAAAGAATATTGAATTACGTACAGACGATACAGTGCGAGAAATAGCTTCAATTTATAGAAGTGATCTAACCTTATTGGTTTCTGATGTTGAGATGGATATCCTGAACTCGGAGTTTCAAGTGCCAAAATCAATTCTATTTCATTTACCCGTTTTTTCTAAAAAGAATCTAGGATCAATACCTTCTTTTGATTCAAGGGAAGGGTTTATGTTTATCGGTAATTTTTATCATGAACCAAACTGGGATGCACTTCGTTTTTTAAAAGAATCAATTTGGCCAAAGATTAGGACAAAGTTACCTGAAGCAGTGTTGAATGTTTACGGTGCATATCCATCTCAAAAGGTATTGGATTTTCATAATCCTAGTCAAGGGTTCTTAATTCATGGAAGAGTCGATGATGCAATGAATGTTACGCTTAAATCAAAAGTTAGTTTAGCTCCACTAAGGTTTGGTGCTGGGATAAAGGGTAAATTATTAGAAGCTATGGCTGCAGGAACCCCATCAGTGACTACATTAATTGGTATAGAAGGCATGGCTGATGCACAAAATTGGTGTGGTATAGTCACAGATAGTGTTGACGAGTTTGTAAATGGTGCTGTTTCTTTGTGTACGGATGAGATACTTTGGAATCAAGCTCAGCTAAAAGGATTTGAAATTCTCTTGAGTCGATTTGAACCGGAAATTCACCTTTCAAATTTTGAAAGCCGTTTAACATCGACTCAAGAGAATATTAAAGCGTATAGAAAGGAGCATTTTATTCAACAATTAGTCCAACATCAAACCCTCATGAGTAATCGTTTTTTGTCTAAATGGATTGAGGAAAAGAATAAGTCTTAGACTGAATGTATATACTTAAATTATAGAACATCTAAAAGAGCCACGTCAAAGATTAAAACAGAATTTGCTGGAATACCACCGGTAGCTTGACTTCCATATCCAAGTGCAGATGGTACAAGTAAAGTCCCGCTACCTCCTTCTTTAAAGTAAGGAATACCTTCGGTCCACCCTGGGATTACA
>Ga0115004_10002099_pt1 | contig 16481 bp, 14 predicted proteins | sample ArcticOcean_MG_C_10_FD_88737 | JGI IMG/M metagenome (GOLD analysis project Ga0115004, IMG submission 88737) | Marine microbial communities from western Arctic Ocean - ArcticOcean_MG_CB11_90 | ecosystem: Environmental > Aquatic > Marine > Oceanic | place: Arctic Ocean: Canada Basin | collected...
GTAATATTCTTCACAGTACCTTCAAGAACTTGACCTTTTTCAAGTTTACCGATAATTTCTTTCTTCTGAAGCTCGATATCAGCCTCGATAAGTGCTTTGTGCGATACAACTACGTTTTTGAAGTCATGGTTGATTTTCACCACCTTGAATTCCATAGTTTTACCTACGTAAATATCGTAATCACGGATAGGCTTCACGTCGATTTGAGAACCTGGCAAGAATGCCTCAATTCCAAATACATCTACGATCATACCACCTTTAGTACGACATTTCACAAAACCGTTAACGATTTCTTCATTATCATGAGCAGCATTAACTCTATCCCAAGAACGGATAGAACGTGCCTTACGGTGAGACAATACTAATTGTCCTGTTTTATCTTCTTGTTGATCGATTAAAACTTCAACCGTGTCACCTACTGTTAATTCAGGGTTGTAACGGAATTCGTTTAAAGAGATCACACCTTCAGACTTACCACCGATAGTGATAATTGCTTCGCGGTCAGTTAGATTTAAAACTACACCATCGATAACACCAGCTTGTGTTTCTTCTGGAAGCGTTGCTTCGTACATGGTTTCATACTCTGCAGCCTCTGTTTTAGAGTACATCGCATGACCACCTTCAGCATAGGCATCCCAGTCAAAATCTTTGTTTTCAGAAGCATTTGTTGCTTCTACAGTGGGAGTAGTTACTACTACATCCTCTACTATTGTTGCTTTCTCCTCAGACATTGGAAAAAGGGGTTTTGTATTCCACCATGGTAACTTTAAAATAGGGTGAAAGGGTTTATATAAAAAAACTATTTTCCGCTACCTTTATTAGAAAATGTGCGCAAATATACAAAATATTACGATTGAATCTACACTAGATTACTACTTAATAATTAATTCAATTTCACTTAATAATTAATACTTTTGCGGTAAAGATACCTTGTAGATGAAAAAATTCGATATCCCTAGTTATTACCGCTCCTCCATAATAGGAAAGATAAAAGAGATTCGTCAAAAAAAGGATCCTCGAAAAAAGGATTTCACTCCAACTACACTAGACTACGGAGTTGTAAGATTCCATATAGCACGTCATTTTGGCTTTTGTTTTGGAGTTGAAAATGCGATTGAAATCTCTTATAAAGCTATAGAAGAAAACCCCAACAAGCGAATTTTCTTATTGAGTCAAATGATTCATAATCCAGATGTAAATGATGATTTACAAGACAGAGGGATAAAGTTTATTATGGATACCTATGGAAAGCAACTAATCGAATGGGAAGACATTCATTCTGATGACGTCATTATAATACCTGCTTTTGGGACTACATTAGAAATTCTAGACTTACTAGAAAAGAAAGGAATTGAGACTAAAAAATACGACACCACCTGTCCGTTTGTAACGCGAGTTTGGAAAAGAGCTGACCAATTAGGAAAGCAAAACAAAACGATTATCATTCATGGTAAATACAAACACGAAGAAACTAGAGCGACCTATTCTTACAGTAAAAAAAATGCCCCTTCCTTAATTATTAAGGATATGAAAGAAGCTGTAGTTCTATCGGAATTCATGTTAGGCAATCGTAGCCTTGAAGAATTTGAAAGTACTTTTGAAGGAAAGTTTAGCCCTAATTTTAATCCTAAAACAGATTTAGATAAAATTGGTGTTATTAATCAAACCACTATGCTAGCTACCGAGACACAAGCAATTTCAAATTTCTTAAAAGGTGTAATGCTAGAGAAATTCGGTGCAAAAAACAGCAAAGACCATATGGCAGACACCAGAGATACACTCTGTTATGCCACAAACGAGAACCAAGATTCTACCTACGGATTGCTAAAAACAAAAGCAGACTTAGCAATAGTAGTTGGCGGTTACAACAGCTCTAACACCTCACACTTAGTAGAGTTGTGTGAAGAGAAGCTACCCACTTACTTTATAAGTAATGAAAGTGAGATTAAAAGTGCTACAGAGATAAAGCACTTTGACTTTGAAAACAAAAAACTATTAAAGAGCATTAATTACTTACCCGAAAAAGAAGTCATAGACATCATATTAACAAGTGGTGCTTCTTGTCCGGATACAGTAGTAGAAAATGTACTCAAAAAAATACTTGATTACTTCCCTACTGCATTATCTACAGATGAGATTCTAAGCCAATTGGAGAAAACGGACTGAATCAATAGACCAACATCATGAAATCGATTAAAAACATACTCGAACTTGTCTGGACAGCTTGGTGCCTTATTTCTGCGCTATTAATAATTACCATTAACTTCCCATTAATACTATTATTTATTAGCATTTGGGGAGAACAAGAAAGTAGAGTTATAGATTATTATTTACGATTTTGCTGTCGATTAATTCTTATTAGTTGGGGAATAAAAATGGTTTTTAGAAACGACCCAAAACTCGATTTCTCTAAAGCTTATATTTATGTAGCAAACCACCGATCGTACCTTGATGTGTTTATTGCCATTTTAGGAATTAAAAGCTACAAACGATTTTTAGGAAAAGCAGAAGTATTCGATTGGCCAATAATAGGGTTTCTGGCAAAACGCTTGGGACACATTCCTGTAAAAAGACAATCGGAAACTGATAGAGAGCAGAGTTATCAGAAAATTTTACATGTTGCAAAAAATAACACCTCATTATTCTTGTGTCCAGAGGGTGCTATTTTCATGAATGATCAATTACTAAACGAAATGCGAAATGGTGCTTTTAGAGTGGCTATTGAAAGTAGCACGCCGATAGTGGTAATAAGTATGATAAATGCAGGTGAATTATTCCCTCCACACAAACTACGTATTCGTCCGGGTATTTGCATAAACTACTTATCTGCTCCATTCGAAACAGAAATGCTTACACTAAATGACTTAGAGGATCTTAGAGAAAAAGTAAAGGCTGAGTTTTTAGAAAAGCTCAACAAACACTATCCTCTAGGAAAATACCCTATTGAATTTGACCAAAATAGATACGAAGAAACAGTTTATAAGAACACTCAAAAAAAGACGAACTAAATTACACTATATAGAATCGATTAAGCCAAACAAACATTTTAGCTCAAGCATTTAACTTGTGTACAGCAATATAAAAGCCATTCCTACAAGAGTGGCTTTTGTTATTTACACAATATAAGTGGATGCATAATATTCAAAGTCAATTAGTAAATAAAACACAATCAAAATGTTATCTTTGCCGACTTAAATATTCACTATCATTCATTATTACCGACTCGTCGGTTTTATTAAATATACAACATATGTCGTCTAAGATTATCTATACTCATACCGACGAAGCTCCAGCTTTAGCTACTAAATCTCTTCTTCCTATTGTTCAGGCATTTGCCAAGCAATGTGGAATAGAAATGGAAACAAAAGATATTTCTCTTGCAAGTAGAATTCTTGCGAACTTCCCTTCTTACTTAAAGCCAAATCAACAAGTTAGTGATGCCTTGGCAGAACTAGGTGAATTGGTGAAAATGCCAGAAGCAAACATTATTAAATTACCAAATATTTCCGCTTCTGTACCGCAGCTAAAATCGACTATTAAAGAGTTGCAAACTGGTGGATTTGCTATTCCTAGCTATCCAGACAGTCCTACTTCAGATGAAGAAAAAAATATAAAATCTACCTACGATAAGATTAAAGGTAGTGCAGTAAACCCAGTGTTAAGAGAAGGGAATTCTGACAGAAGAGCTCCAAAACCTGTAAAAGCATATGCAAGACAAAACCCACATTCTATGGGAGAATGGTCTGCAAACTCAGCCTCTCATGTGTCTACAATGGAGTCTGGAGATTTCGCGAACAACGAAAAATCAATTACCGTTGTAGCGGCTGGAGAAGTTAAAATTCAATTAGTAAACGATACTAGTACTACAGTATTAAAAGAGAACATCTCCGTTCTTGAAGGTGAGATTATCGACGGAACTCTAATGAGCAAAAAAGCATTGCTTTCGTTCTTAGAAGAACAAATTGCAGACGCTAAAGCAAAAGGAGTATTATTCTCTTTACACATGAAAGCTACAATGATGAAGGTTTCAGACCCTATCATATTTGGTCATGGTGTAAAAGTATTCTTTAAGTCTGTTTTCGAAAAATACGGAACAGAATTAGAACAAGCTGGAATAAACGTAAACAATGGTTTTGGAAACTTGCTTAGCAATCTAGACCAACTTAGTCCTACTGTAAAAACAGAAGTTGAATCTGAAATACAAAAATGCCTTACACAAGGTCCTGACTTAGCAATGGTAGATTCTGATAATGGAATCACAAACCTACACGTACCAAGCGATATAATTATTGATGCTTCGATGCCAGCAATGATTAGAAACTCTGGTAAAATGTGGAATAAGGAAGGAAATGCACAAGATACAAAAGCGGTAATTCCAGATAGCTCTTATGCTGGTATTTACCAAGCAACCATAGACTTCTGTAGAGAAAATGGAGCTTTCGATCCAACCACTATGGGAACTGTACCCAATGTAGGTTTAATGGCTCAAAAAGCTGAAGAATATGGATCACACGATAAAACATTCGAAATCGCTACGGCTGGTAAAGTTCAAGTAATAGACAATACTGGAGCAGTATTAATTGAACACACGGTTGAAGAAGGTGATATCTGGAGAATGTGCCAAGTAAAAGACCTACCTATTCAGGATTGGGTTAAATTGGCTGTAAACAGAGCTAGAGCAACTAAGGTTCCTACTATATTCTGGCTGGACGAAAACAGAGCCCACGATGCAGAATTGATTAAGAAAATAAATACTTACATTCCTAATCACAACATAGAAGGATTAGATATCAGAATACTTTCGCCAATAGAGGCTACAAAAGTTTCTCTTAGAAGAATGAAAGATGGGGAAGATACAATCTCTGTTACAGGGAATGTATTAAGAGACTACAACACAGATTTATTTCCAATTTTAGAATTGGGTACAAGTGCAAAAATGCTTTCTATAGTTCCTCTAATGAATGGTGGTGGTTTATTTGAAACTGGTGCTGGTGGTTCTGCCCCAAAACACGTACAACAGTTCACCAAAGAAAACCACTTAAGATGGGATTCTTTAGGAGAGTTTTTAGCTTTAGCTGTTTCTTTTGAACACGAAGCAGAAACAAACAACAATCCTAAAGCTAAGGTTTTAGCAGACGCCCTAGATAAAGCAACTATTTCTTTACTTCAAAATGGACAGTCTCCATCTAGAAAAGTAAATGAACTAGACAATAGAGGGAGTCATTTTTACATAGCTATGTACTGGGCACAGGAATTAGCTAAACAAACTATAGATTCAGATTTACAAGCTAAATTTACTCCTATTGCAGAAGAGCTTTCTAACAAGGAAGAAAAGATTGTAGATGAGTTAAATACCGTACAAGGCGCTGTAGTAAACCTAGAAGGTTATTACGCTCCAAACAATACCATAGCAGCTACTTCTATGAGACCTAGTGCTACACTAAACGCAATTATAGACGCGATTTAATTAGTAAACTACGAATACAAAAGCCCTAATTACAGTTGTAGTGAGGGCTTTTTTTAAGCTTAAAACTTAGTGTATAATCCAAAAAAAAAGGCTTCCGAATGGAAGCCTTTTTCAGTACTATATAGATTTACTTAATCGTCATTTCATCGAGTAGATAACCAGCACCCGCAAACTTATCAATGATAAATAATACGTAGCGTGCATCTACCATAATATTCCTACATCTCGATGCATCGTAATTAATATCGCTCATGGTACCTTCCCAAGCTCTATCAAAATTCAAACCTACAAGCTCTCCTTTAGCGTTTAAAGCAGGACTTCCGGAATTACCTCCGGTAGTATGGTTTGTAGCAATAAAACACACAGGAAGCTTCCCATTGTCGTCAGCATAAGGTCCAAAATCTTTAGAATCGTATAATTCAATTAACTTTTCTGGTAAATCGAATTCATAATCTCCAGGAACATACTTCTCCATCATCCCTTCTAAATACGTAATATGACCATAAGAAACAGCATCTAAAGGAGAAACCCCTTGCACTTGACCGTAGGTTAAACGCAAAGTACTGTTGGCATCAGGATAATAATTTCTATAATCTGGAAGTACTTCCATCATTGCTTTTAAGTACTCTCTATCCACAGCATCCAGCTCATCTTCTAAAGCCCAATACTTTCCATAAATCACATTTCTATAATGTCCGTAAAGTGCAGAAGCAACTTTAAATGCAGGGTCTTTAGACAGTTTCTTTTGCACCTTTTTAGTAGATGAATTTAACAAGTCTTCTAATTTCTCTTGACTGGCAAAATACGATTTTGAGAACACCTCTTTTGCAGAATATGTTTTCCCATTAAAATAAGCTGGTAAGTATTCTGAATCTGCTTGCTCTAGTTCATACTTCTTAAACAAAGCATCAAATAATAATTCATCTGTATGGGCATCGTAGTTTTTAAAATGTCCATTAATCGATTTTTTAAATCGCTCTAAATCCTTTGCATCACCAGTTTCAACAAACTTCGAAACCTTATTGGCAAAGTTTACAATTGCTACACCACGATAAGCGATTTCAATAAAGTAATCTCTAGCCATTGCTATATCTTCTAATTCGCCATAAAGGGAATCGTATACAGCTAAAAGCCCCGCATAATCGGCATATTTCTCATCCGAATTTACGGCATCCATAAACGCTTGTTCAAATTCGCGTTTACGCTTTAAACCTTGCGTTTTTTGAATTCCTGTATCTTCTCCAATCCACTTTTTATAGTAGTTCGCTACACTCGCATATTTGGAAGCATATTTAATTCGTACTTCGTCAGAAGCTCTCATTTCTTTATCCATAATTTCTAAAGCAGTTTTGCGGATAGAAATTTTAGCTGGGTTTAAAACTTGTGTAATTTGCTTTACAGCAACCGCAGGTAAATACTCATCAGTTCTTCCTGGAAAACCATAAACCATTGTAAAATCACCAGGCTTTACACCTTGAGTAGAAATATTTAAATGCTTATTAGGAGTATAAGGAACATTATCTACAGAGTATTCTGCAGGATTATTATCCTTATCGGCATAAATTCTGAAGATTGAGAAATCCCCAGTATGTCGTGGCCACATCCAATTATCTGTATCCGATCCAAACTTCCCTATAGACGAAGGAGGAGCTCCCACTAAACGCACATCTGTATACGTTTCTGTAACAAACATAAAATAACGGTTTCCTTTAAAGAAAGGTTTAATCATTGCTTCGTAATGAGTTCCTTCAATTTCTAAAGAAATCAATGAATCGCCAAGAGATTTTATCATCTCTCTTCGCTCAGCTTCCCTCATTCCAACTGTTTCATTTAACAAAACATCGGCTGTAACTTCTTTCATGTATTTAATAAAAGTAGCTGTTAAACCCTCGTTTGTTAATTCTTCTGAACGATCTTTTGCCCAAAAGCCATTACTCAAATAATCGTTTTCTACCGAGGAATGCGACTGAATTTGACCGTAACCACAGTGATGATTTGTTAATAACAGCCCTTCGCCAGAAATAACTTCAGCTGTACAACCACCACCAAAGTGAACAATAGCATCTTTAAGGCTACCATTATTAATAGAATAAATATCCTCTGCAGTAAGTTCCAAGCCCATCGCCTGCATTTCGGCCTCATTTAGTTGTTGTAAAAACATTGGAAGCCACATTCCTTCTTTGGCTACCGTATTTAATGAACAAAGCATTAAAATGCTTAGAAATAGTCTTTTTAAGTTTTTCATTTTACTGGAAATAAGTTTCAATTTTACTTTTAAAATTAGCGGGTATTAAACAAGGTTTACCTGTAGAACAATCCACAAAAACTAAAGTTGTTTCTGCTACGGTAGCCAATTTCCCCGCGGGGTTCAATAATTCGTACTTAAAATAAATTCGCGTATCTGGCATCTTTACCACCTTGGTAACTAAGGTAATTTCGTCGTCGTAAAACAAAGGTTTTATATACTTTGTATTCAATTCTAAAACAGGCATCATCACCCCAGAATCTTCCATAGACTTATAAGATAAACCCAGACTACGTAAAGCCTCTACCCTACCCATTTCTAAGTATTTTGCATATTGGCCATAGTACATATATCCCATTTTATCGGTATCGGAATATAATACTCTAAATTTTATTTGATGTTCGAACATAATTGTAAATTGGTATGCGAATTTATTTAATCTTAGGTAAAGCTTATCTAAATTCACAACTATTCTTCAAATTAAAGCTTCAAATTTCATGAGATTCTATTTAATCTTAGTCCTATTAAGTGTTTTAATAGGCTGCAAACCTTCTCCAGCTACACAATTACATGTTTATGGAAGTAGTATTCCTATAGCGCATCAACTACAAGAAGACTCCATCATTATAAGCATATACGAACCGTACAAAATTGGTTTAGACAGCATAATGAACCAAGTGCTTTGTTATTCGCCTTATTTCTTAGAGAAAAAAAGACCTGAAGCGCTACTGAATAATTGGATGGCAGATGTGTGTTTTAAGCATTGCGACGCTCAGAACGACATTGATTTTTGTCTATTAAACTATGGAGGAATAAGAAGCACTCTTCCGAAAGGAGCTATTACTAGAAAAAATATTTTCCAATTAATGCCATTCGAAAACGAACTGGTTATCGTTGAGATCCCAAACTCTAGTTTCGCAAAAGTATTAGAGTATTTAAAAATTAGTGGAGGACACCCAATAAGTAATATCAGCTTAAATATTACAGACAACCAAGTAGACTGTTCCTTAAAAAGTGAGGAGAGCATACGAATTGTAACATCTGATTACTTAGCCAACGGAGGAGATAAAATGTTCTTTTTTGCTGATTCAATTTCTATGATTAAAACAGGTTTAAAAATTCGAGAGGTGCTTTTAGCAGAGTGTAAATCTATAGACACCTTAATAAGTACATTTGATAATCGTTTTGTATATGAGTAACAGAAGGAAATTTATACAGCAAATAGCAAGTGTAAGTGCAATAAGTATACTTAGCCCCACTAAATTATTGGCCAACACAGACACAATAGAGCATTTGTGTATTATGCACACAAACGATGTACATAGTCATATAGAACCATTTCCCATAGATCATAAAAAATATCCTGGCATGGGAGGTGTAGCAAGAAGGGCTGAACTTATTACTAAAATACGTTCTGAAGTAAAGCACACACTTTTACTTGATGCTGGAGATATGTTTCAAGGAACACCCTATTTTAACTACTACGGAGGCGAATTAGAATTTAAACTAATGAATGCCATGAAATATGATGCCGCAACAATTGGAAACCACGATTTTGATAATGGAGTGGATGGATTAGCTAAACAAGCTAAAATTGCAGACTTTAAATTACTGAGCGCTAATTATAATTTTGAAGACACACCAATGAAAGGATTAACAAAGCCTTATGATATTTTTAATAAAGGTAAATTTAAGGTTGGCGTATTTGGATTGGGAATTGAATTAAAGGGATTAGTCGATCCAAAAATGTATGGAGAAACGAAACATAATTCACCTATCGAAATTTCGCAAAAAATAAGCAGGTATTTAAGACATACAAAAGGATGTAATTTAATTATTTGCCTATCCCATTTAGGGCTCAAGTATGAGTCTAAACAAGTGTCTGATATTGCACTTGCAGAAGAGTGTTCAGAAATCGATATCATACTTGGAGGGCATACACACACATTTGTTGATAAACCAATTGAAATTCGCTCAAACATAGGTAAGAGTACCTACATATCACAGGTCGGGTGGGCAGGACTTATGTTAGGGAGAATCGACGTTAAGCTAGAACTGGAGACTAACAGACTGGTTATTAAGAGTCAATCTGAACGTATATCACAAAAAACGAGTTTCAGTTGTCTTAGATAAGGAAAACAAAGTTATAATCCTATAGGCATTTCATTTTTTTCTTAACTATTTTGTTCACAAATTTGCCCTATCGAAAAACTAAAGTTTTACTCCCCTAAAACCGATAATTGTATAACCTTAATTGTTGCACATAAATTTGATGAAGAATACACCAGAAAATATATGGAATAATTGCCTTGATTTCATCAAGGATAATATTTCGGAACAGAGTTTTAAAACTTGGTTTTTACCAATCCGAGCAATAAAGCTTAAAGGTCAAATATTACACATTCAAGTACCGAGTAAATTTTTTTATGAGTGGATTGAAGAACACTATATAAAACTATTAAAAACAGCTATCGGAAGAGAATTAGGAGAAGATGCTAAATTGGTTTATTCCATCGTTATGGAAAATACTTATGGCAACTCTAATCCATACACTGTAAAAATACCGAGTAACAATAGAGCTCCATTACACAACCCTAAAGTTGCAGTTCCAGTTGAGATTTCTGCTGCAGGAGTAAGAAACCCTTTTGTAATCCCAGGATTAAAAAAGATACACATTGAATCTCAATTGAATGCAAACTACACGTTTGAAAATTTTATTGAAGGTGATTGTAATAGATTGGCTAGAGCTGCAGGATATGCAGTAGGAAACAATCCTGGAGGTACTTCTTTTAACCCACTGTTGTTATATGGTGGAGTTGGATTAGGGAAAACACACCTAGCACATTCTATTGGAATTGAAATTAAAGATAGATACCCAGAGAAAACAGTACTTTATGTTTCTGCAGAAAAGTTCACACAACAGTTTATAGATTCAATTCGCAAGAATTCTAGAAACGACTTTGTGCACTTTTACCAAATGATTGATGTCTTGATTATTGATGACATTCAGTTTTTTGCTGGAAAGGAAAAAACACAAGATGTATTCTTCCATATCTTCAACCACCTACACCAACAAGGAAAACAATTAATCCTTACTTCCGACAGAGCTCCAGTAGATCTTCAAGGAATGGAACAAAGAGTACTTTCTCGTTTTAAATGGGGTTTATCTGCAGATTTACAAACACCGAGTTTACAAACAAGAATTACTATTTTAAAGAAAAAACTATACTCCGATGGTATTGAGATGCCAGAAGAAGTTATAGAATATCTAGCCTATAGCATCACCTCTAATGTTAGAGAATTAGAAGGAGCCTTAATTTCATTATTAGCTCAATCCTCTCTTAACAAAAGAGAAATAAACATGAATTTAGCGAAAGAGATGATTGATCGCTTCGTGAAAAACACAACTCGTGAAGTTTCTATAGACTATATTCAAAAAGTAGTCTGTGATTATTTTGAACTAAGCCTTGAACTGCTCAATTCGAAAACTAGAAAAAGAAGAATTGTACAAGCACGTCAATTAGCGATGTTCTTCTCAAAGAAACTAACCAAGTCTTCTTTAGCTAGTATAGGTGCTCAATGTGGTGGTAAAGATCACGCAACCGTATTACACGCTTGTAAAACGGTAAACAACCTTGTAGATACCGACAAGCAGTTTAGAACATACGTTGATGACCTGAACAAGAAGTTAGAATTACAACAACTATAATTTAAAAGCAGGATTTAATCCTGCTTTTTTTTGGCTTATGAAACAGAAAACAATCTTAATGGTATGCCTAGGAAACATATGTAGGTCTCCTTTAGCAGAAGGTATTTTAGCTGCTAAATGCGAACATCTTCCTGTGGTGGTAGATTCTGCAGGAACATCTGCACATCATATAGGAGAAGGTCCCGACCATAGATCTGTTCATATAGCCACCATTAACGGAATTGACATAGGAGATCAAAGAGCTCGGAAATTGATGAAATCTGATTTAGAAGATTTTGATTTAATTTTTGCAATGGATAGCGCCAACTACAACAATATCCTGAAGCTAGCTAGTACTGACGAGGATCGTGAAAAAGTGAAATTAATCTTAAATGAGTCGAGTCCAGGACAAAACAAAGCGGTACCAGACCCTTATTATGGTGGAGACCAAGGATTCGAAAATGTATTTAATTTACTCGATGAGGCTTGTGAGCTAGTTAAAAATCAACTTGAAAAAGAATTCGATGTCTAAAGGTATATTATACATGATTCCGACAACACTTGGAGAAAGTGATGTAACAAAGGTTTTACCTCAATCGGTAAAAGATACCATTCATCAATTGGATGAATTTATAGTTGAGAACAGTAAAAATGCCCGTGCTTTTTTAAAATTGATGGATATACCAACGCCTCAAGACCAATTAAAACTTCACGAACTCAACAAACATACAGATGCACAAGAACTACATGCTTTTTTAGCAAATTGTAGAAATGGAAAAAACATAGGATTAATTTCGGATGCTGGATGTCCTGGAGTAGCAGATCCGGGAGCTGAAATTGCAAATTTAGCGCATAAAGAAGATATTAAAATAATTCCTTTGGTAGGACCTTCTTCAATTCTGCTATCATTAATGGCTAGTGGAATGAATGGTCAATCGTTTGCTTTTAATGGGTATTTACCGATTGACAAATCGGACGTAAAAAAGAAGTTAAAAGATTTAGAACGCATTTCTAGAACGCATAACCAAACTCAATTATTTATTGAAACACCCTACAGAAACAATAAACTAATTGAAACACTTTACCAGAGTTTACAAGGCACCACAAAATTGTGCATTGCTTGCGACATCAGCTTAAAAACTGAATATATTAAAACGAGAACCATTGCTGAGTGGAAAAAAACAGCAAAACCAGAACTCCATAAAAGACCCTGTATCTTTTTAATTCACGCTCAATAATTACTTAGTGTAATTGGGGATTTCTTTTAGGAAATGATAACATTTATTTTCGTGATCCATCACACATACATAATGCTGTAAACCATTGGTTACAATTAAAAGCTCGGTTTTTAGAGTAAGATTGTAGCGTGCTATTTGATCGAATGTATCTTGAGCAATTTTTATAGAAGGAGCCTTACACTCTACTATAATATGGGGTTTACCCATTGTATTATACAAAACTATATCGCAACGTTTTTTTGTATTCAACACATCAATTCCCATTTCTACAGCCATTAAGGAGGCAGGGTACCCTTTTTCTTTTACTAAAAACTGTATAAAGTTCTGACGCACCCATTCCTCTGGGGTATTTACTAAATATTTCTTCCTTATAGGATCGAATATATAAGTCTTCCCTTCTTGAGTTTTGAATTTTAAAGAATAATTCGGTAAATTTAAATCCTGCATAAAATATAAATGTTGAACGAAGATACATTAAACACTAAATCAAAATCAATAATATGAAAAATAAAGAAGAGATTGTAAAAAACTGGTTGCCCCGATATACCGGGATAGAACTATCTGAAATGAGTGACTATGTATTACTCACCAATTTTCAACATTACTTAAATGAATTTGCTGAAGTTCACAACTGCGAAATAAACGGATTAGACAAAGCTATGCCGAATGTAACAGCTAAAGGTGTAACCATGATAAATTTTAGTATGGGCTCTGCAAATGCGGCAACCATAATGGATTTACTTAGCGCCACACAACCTAAGGCAGTGTTGTTTTTGGGTAAATGTGGAGGATTAAAAAAGAAAAACAAACTAGGAGATCTCATATTACCTATCGCAGCAATTCGTGGCGAAGGAACCTCCGATGACTACTTTCCTCCAGAAGTTCCTGCACTCCCCTCTTTTGCCTTACAAAAAGCTATTTCTACTTCAATAAGAAATCACGCGAGAGACTATTGGACAGGAACTATATTTACCACAAACAGAAGAGTTTGGGAACACGATGGAGAGTTTAAAAATTACTTAAGAGAAACACGTTGTATGGGAATAGATATGGAAACAGCTACCCTATTTACAGTGGGCTTTGCGAATCACATTCCTTGTGGAGCATTGCTATTAGTTTCGGATCAACCGATGGTATCCGAAGGTGTGAAAACTACTGAAAGCGATAAAAAGGTAACACAAGAATTTGTTAAAGACCATATCCAAATTGGAATTGATGCTCTTATGGAATTGAAAAACCAAGGACTTACAGTAAAGCACCTAAAATTTGATTAGTAACAGAGTTTGTAAATAAGCTCTTTTAACAAATCTGCCTGACTAGTAGACGGGTTATTATACCCTTTAGATTTCATGTCTGCTTCTCTAAGAAGATCTAATGCACGAACTGCATATTTTAAATTGTAAGCTTGTGCAGCTTTCTGATAATCTTTTACAAAGTAAGGGTTTACTCCTAAACTTTTAGCAACAGCTTGAGGGTTTTTATCTTTTAATGAATGGAAAACTAATACTTTACTAAATAGAGTGTACAAAACAGATAGTGTAACCACGATTGGATTATTACGTGGATTCGATTCGAAATATTTTATAATTCGATTTGCTTTTAAGACATCTTTATTCATCACTGCTTTTTGCAATTCAAAATTATTATAGTCTTTACTAATCCCAATATTCTCCTCTACAAGTTTAGCATTAATCTCGCTGCCTTTTGGAGCCAAAATACATAGCTTATTTAACTCTCCAGCAATCTTCGACAAATCTGTACCTAAAAACTCAGTAAGCATAGCAGAAGCCTTATTACCGATTGAATAATCCTTAATCCTTAAATAGCCCTTTATCCATTCTGGGATTTTGTTTTCGTAGAGTTTATTACTCTCAAAATAGAGTCCGTTTTTTTGGATACTTTTATATAAAGCCTTTCTCTTATCAATTTTCTTACCTCTGTAACACAATACCAAAACGGTAGAACTTAAAGGTTGATCTACATAAGATTTCAATTCCTCAATTTTCTTAAGGTCTTGAGCCTCTTTCACAATAATCACCGTATTTTCCGACATCATCGGAAATTGTTTGGCAGCAGAAATTAAGGACCCTATCTCCACATCTCTACCGTACATAACGGTTTGATTAAATCCTTTCTCAGCCTCACCGAGTACATTAGCTTCAATATAATCACTCAACAAATCGATATAATAAGTCTCCTCTCCTGCTAAAAAATAAACGGGACTGTACTTTTTTGATTTTAAATCTGCTAAAATCTGTTCGTGTGTCATTGGAATCTAATTAAATCGAAGGAATTTGAATTTGAGGGATTTTGAATTTATTTAGTCGCATATTGATTTACAATAGACAATAACAAATACAAAAGAACCAATAAAGGGATGGCAGCAAATTGTAATAATCCGAGTAATACAACAGTCAATCCGATAAATGAAAATCGTAGTTTATTATCTGCAAATTTCAAGTTCTTAAACTTAAAAGCAAAAAGAGGAATTTCAGAAACCATAGCAATGGACATAAGAACCGTTAACAAAATTAAAAGTTCTGGTATTGCGATCCATGAATTCAAAAAATGATCGGCTTGAAAATGACTTATCAAAGGGAAAGAAATAAAGAATAAGGTATTTGCGGGTGTGTTTAAACCTATAAAACCATCGGTTTGTCTTTCATCAATATTAAACTTAGCCAAACGATAAGCAGATAAAGCAGGAATTAAAAGTGCAACAAAAGAGTATGAACTCATAGAGCTAGCTTCTAACAAATGAAAAACTACAGAACCTGGAACCACTCCAAAACTAACCATATCGGCAAGAGAATCTAGCTCTCTACCCATTGGACCTGACACTTTTAACAATCTAGCCACAGCTCCATCCATAAAATCGAAGAGTGCAGATAAGCCAATTAAATAGGCTGCAAAGACTAAATTATTGTGAAAAGTAAAGTACAAAGCAATACAACCACAAATAAGATTTGAGATTGTTAGTAGGTTTGGAATGAGTTTTCGCATCTGAAACTTATATTTGTAACAAATAAAAGCAATTTATTGCAATCAAACTATAAAATGAAATTTGTAAAACATATTCTTATTTGTCTTTTAACAGTGATGCTGTTTTATATTTCTTGGCCTCCAAACTCTTTGCCAGGATTTATATTTATTGCCTTTGTACCTGTACTTTATTTACTATTCAATTTTAAACCTAGCTTGTGTAAATTGTCTAGCACCTACTTATTCGGTTTATTGTTTTGTACTTTTTTTAGTTTAAACTTTTTGTTAACCTCTTGGCTAATTTACGCGCATTGGTTTGGCGGTATTTTTGCATCCATTGTTAATGGATTCCTTATGACTTTGGTTTGTTTACTTATTTACAAAATCAAAGTAAACTTAGGAACTAAGCAAGCTTATTTTGCATTTCCTATTCTATGGTTAGCCTTTGAATACCTTCACCTAAATTGGGATATGACATGGCCATGGATGAGTATAGGTAATGTATTTGCAGAACATCCTAATTGGGTACAATGGTATCAGTATACCGGTGTTTTAGGTGGTTCTTTTTGGGTACTAATAGTAAATACGCTTCTTTACTTTAGCTTAAATAAGCTATTAAAAAAGGAAGGATTTATAAAGCCCTTATTATTTAGTCTTCTATTTATTTGCACCCCCTTTATAATTTCTAATAAAACTATTTCAAATACTAATTACTTCTCTGGAGAGGAAGTGAAAGTAGTACTAGTACAGCCAAATTACGAACCACATAATGAGAAGTTTTCTACTCCACTAAACACACAACTACAAGAAGTAGAAAGTCTACTAGAATCTGTATGGATTAAAAACCCAGATTTAATTGTA
>Ga0115004_10002102_pt1 | contig 16467 bp, 12 predicted proteins | sample ArcticOcean_MG_C_10_FD_88737 | JGI IMG/M metagenome (GOLD analysis project Ga0115004, IMG submission 88737) | Marine microbial communities from western Arctic Ocean - ArcticOcean_MG_CB11_90 | ecosystem: Environmental > Aquatic > Marine > Oceanic | place: Arctic Ocean: Canada Basin | collected...
ATAAAGTTATCCTTATCAAGGATGTTTGGATATGCTGCAAGACAAAGGTTATATTTCTCTTGATCATTGTTTAGATAAAAACATACGTCTTGGAGTTGTTTTGTAGTTGCGTGAGTAATAGAAAAATAACTGAGGGCATTATCGTACCTAGTTTGCTGATTACTCGTTGTTTGTATTGTAACAATTGTGTTTGTAAACCCATCTGATGTTGACCACGATATGTTTTGAGCTTCTATACTTTGAGTTATTAACAAAGTAAACATGAGCATAACACAAAATTTTATTGTTTTATTCATAATTTTTATTTATTAAAAATATTCTTTGCTATTATCAAATACAATGCCATCTTCTAAATAAACTCGAAACTGAAATCTATTAGGATTTTCAGGAACGGCCCGAACAAGTAATTACTTTTAGATATTGTTGGCAAGCGCTTTTATTTAATGTCTAATTGCTTTTTCATTCTTTTAGACAAACCATCTTTATGTAGGTATATATTGATCGTTTTCCACTTAAAGTAACTTTCAGAAACATAAAGATATCCTTCAGGATAATTACCTGTTCCCCAAGAGTTTTTTACTAAGAAGTAACGTGTGTTGTTTTGGTCTTTATACAGACCAATAATGTGCATTCCGTGATCATCCGTTGTTGTTTTGTTCTCGTACCCTTTTTGTCTAATTTCAGGTGTTACTTTAACCTCAGCAACAGGGGTCTTAAACGCATTTGACTTTTTTTCGGCACCGCCATCAGAAAAGTTTTTGTTGTCATTCCCTGAAACCGAGATTGTTTCTTCGTCTTGAGGGTTAATTGCAAGCCCATTTGAGAAGCTAAATCCTTTTTCAGATACATCAGCACCCCAAGCCAACGAGTAGCCATTCTTAAGGGCGTGTTCACATGCGTCCATTAAGTCATTAATTTCAACGTTGTAGCCTTTCCCCCAAGCCCAGTTGTCTGGAATGGCAAGCATACACTCTTTATTCATTTCATGATTCGTAAAAGAGGTTAATGAAACATAATCATCCATGTCTAAACCAATTGCATCAGCATAAGATTTTGGCGTATATTTTTTTCCCCCTAAGTCAAACGCTGTAACGTCATCACCGAAGTACGCATCTAGAACCCCGTTTAAGGCTCCTTTCCATGCAGATGTTAGCGATTTTACACTCCGTTTTTTCATGTGTTTTAAAAGGCCCTGAATGGCTCCGTCTAAAACACTAAACATTTCACTATGATTGTGTTTCTCTGTACCATAATTCAACCCTTTATAAACCTCTAAAGGAACAATTCCGTAATTTCTAATTACATAAGGAATATCATGAAAAGCACCTCCTTCCGAAAAGTTGATTTTTCCATCCATACGGATGTATTTTTCCGCTTTGCTTTCATAGGCTTTACGTACAATGTACATTTCTGATAATAAGGCGGGGTCAGCTGTTCCTTGACGCATTAATTCTGACTCAAAGAAAGACAGTGCGGAGAAACTCCAGCATGTTCCAGTATAACCTTGGCTTTGAACTGGTGTCGCATCTAAGTGTGCTACTTTGTGAAATTTGTACTCACTCCCTTCCGCGTTTGAGGTTGGCTCATAAACTGTAACTTGACCAAAACTAAAGGACACAAGTCCTACAAACGCTAAGGCGATTATATTTTCTCTCATTGTAATTTGTTTTTACGTTAGTCAAATATAACAATAGTTGAAAACCAACCAAGTTGAAAGACAGGAAGAATATTGATTTATTTTAAAGTCCAACCGGCGAAACCTAAAGCACTCGCTTCTTCACGGATTTGAAAGATAGACTCCATAGAAACCCCAGAACCTGCAGAAACACGGCGGAGCCCATTGTGAATATCAAGAATCTTCGCGTTCATTCCACTTGCCTTTAGCTTTGAGACTAGGTTTACAGCATTTGATTCTTTACGAAAACACCCTACAACAAAATGCATTAGTTCTGCTTCGAAGACAGTCTCCTTTTTTAGTGAAGTAGTCTCTATTATTTCTGTTTTCTCTTTTTCAAGAGTAACAGGAATATATAGCTCGTCATCATATTTATAAGTGTAAACTTCAATTTCACTTGGAAGATCGTTTACTTTTTCTTGCAACGAGACATGCTTTATTTCTGGTTCACTCTCAAATGATAGTGCTTGCTTTTCATATTCGGCTTGTGCCGTTTTATGTAACGGATTGAAATCATTAAATGAAATCATTCCTGACTCAAGGATGTCCGTTTTCGCCGGGATCCAAATAGAATAAAATGCGATTGGCAAGAAACACGCAGCAGCAATGTATTTCCAGACTTTTGATTTTCGCTGTTCCTCAATTACTGGATGAGCAATCACTGGAGTCTCTTCTGTTTCTGTACTTAAATCTGTCTTCTCTACCTTAAATGTCGATTTGTCTTCAATAACAATAGCGCTGACCAATTCAGGGTGAGCTGTTTCTGTACCTAAAACTTTAGCTTCTTCTGAGAAAAACTGAACCTTCCCTAGTCCGTATGATTCTAATAGCAGGTTAAAGAAGCGGTCCTGCTCAAAGCAGATGTTTTCTTCTTCGTTAGCATATAGATAACCAACACGATCTAGCTCAATGCGCTGCCCTTTTTTCAATGCCTCTTGCCATCCACTCACTTTATTTTTCACTTCCGTAGAAGCAATGTCGAAAGATAGGTCATTGGCCAATGACAACTCATTAATAAGAAGTCCATCATTATTAATTAACTGCTTGTTAAATAGTAACGTCTTGCTTGGAGGGAGCATTTTCATAGACGCATAGTCAATTCTTGCAGAAACTTGTTTCGCTACGAACCCCCCGAAAGAAGGAACAATCACGCAGTTATGCCTAAGCAATAAAGAGCCAATAAGATTTTCAATAGTTGTCATTAATACAAATTTAAGGAAAAACGCTGAGTAAAGCTAAAGCGCCCGCAAGACATTTTCAACATCTTCTGGAACATCTATATTTGGTGTCTCAATCCTTGTTTCAACAACACGGATATCATACCCATTATACAACCATCTAAGTTGCTCTAAAGATTCTACTTGTTCCAAAAGCGTTTTCTTTAACTTGACAAGCTCCATAAGTGTTTCTTTTCGATATGCATACAGCCCAATGTGCCGATAAAGATTCATTTTCTCGGCAACTTCAGCCGATGCCTTCGATTTGTTTGGAATTGGACTTCGAGAAAAGTAAAGTGCGTTACATTGGCCGTCCAGGACAATCTTTACTCTATTTGGGTTATTACTGTCTGCTTCAGAAACACTTTTAATTCCCAGTGTTGCAATCGCTACGCTTTCATCTTCAAAGGCTTCACACAGCTGGTCTAATTGCCGATAATCTACCAACGGTTCATCGCCTTGAATATTGATGATAACATCTGCTTCCATACCACGAGCAACCTCACCACAACGGTCGGTTCCATTAGTGTGCAGTTGAGATGTCATTTGTACTTTGCCTCCAAACCGAATGACCTCATCAAAAATGCGCTGATCATCTGTTGCAACAATCACCTCGCTTAATTTTTGAGATTTTTTTACGCCTTCATATACACGCTGAATCATGGTTTTTCCATTCAGGTCTACCATTGGCTTTCCAGGAAACCTTGAAGACGCGTATCTCGCAGGAATAATGCCAATAATTTTCATTAAAACTTCATTTGTAATTGCATCAAGAATGTTCTTGGCGCTTGAACATCTCCTGGGCGTCCAACATACTCTTCATTTAAGAGGTTATTCACCACTAATCCCAGGCGGTAATGCTTTGTAAGCTCGTACCCAATTCTAGCATCGAAGACCAAGCTCCCTTTATTATTTTTCTCACGATACTGCTCTAATCCTGGTAGGATTTGAATAGAAGTACTACCAAAAGGAATCCCTTCAACAAAAGATTTGTCAACATTTGACATATAACTATTATAACGCGCTGAAAATCCAATACTCATACCTTTCCAAGTTGCTTCAATATCAGCTTTCACTAAATGGTTAAATCGATACTTAAGCATTGTTGTATTTGAATCAGAAAATGTAGCTCTATAAATAGAATCTGTATTCAAACTTATAGGGTTCATATATGTGTAACCTATCAAAGATGTTAATTCAACATCTCCTATTTGCCCTTGACTATTAAACGAAAACTCAACCCCTGTAATACGGGCCTTTTCGGCATTTTGAGCTTGAAATCCAAACCATTTATTTAAATATCCTGGGTCATTTGGATTAGTGCTCCATGGAATAGAGTCTGGTTTAAACTCTCCAAAGGTAAACTCCATCATGTTGTCATACTGATTTATAAAACCGGCAACATCAATTATCCCTTTCCAGTTTCTTCCTATTTTCACAACTTGTTTAAAGCCAATTTCCGCGGCCCAACCAGTTTCTGGCCTTAGGATTGGGTTTGGGAAAACATTAAGTGCACCAACTGAAGTTTTCGTGTAGCGTTCTGCAACAGAAGGATATCGAATACCCTGCCCAAATGAGGCCCTTAAATGCGTAAATTTAAATAATTCATAATGCATCCCAACTCTCAATATTGGATAGACAGGAAGCTTTTTTATGCTATCCGTGTCTTTTCCAAAATAGAAATCAGAGTCTCCTCGAGAGCCGTCTTGCTCAAAGTACTCAAAACGAACCCCCCCTGTAATATCCAGTTTCCTATACTTTTTTTCTGCCTGTGCATAAACAGCATAGTTATTAGAATAATGGTCACCAAACAACGCAGACTTAACATCAGTTCTTAGCCCAGTAAACCCAGAAGTTAACACTGTTCCTTTTAACCATTTCCGCTGGAATTGGTAGTCTCCATATGAAACGCTTGAAGCTGTAGATTGTGAAGCGTTCGTTAAGTTAGTTCTATCAAGATAATAATACCTTGTCTTTATTGTGTGTAAGTTGTTGTATTTGTCATAAACCTTTAAATAGGGGTCAATGCTTGCTGTAACTCCCGTATTATATGTTAGTGTTGACGCAGGATCATTAAGATCTGTTCCTCCTAGCGGGGTGTATGCAAAAGTGTCGCTCTGCCAAATAAGAAAATTTCCTGTTTTTTGATATTGCACATTATATCCAATCCCTATTTTCATTCTTTTTATTCTCTCAGGACGAAAAAATAGAGATCCAGAAATACGCCCTCTGTCTGCTGTTTCACCTTCCTTATACCCTTCGGTTCTAAATCCGTTAACAGAAACCGTATATCCAAAGGTTTTATACATTTTCCCATAGAATGCTTCTGCTTGATAAAACATAGGGTTAATGGCATTTTCTCCCCACCATTTCAGTGTTTCTCTTTTAGGGTTATCATATATTCCCGATTGAATTTTTGCCCGTACTTCCCCTTTTGTGCTTGGCTCTCGTTCTGTCAATGAAATAATCCCATTTAGCGCACCAGAACCATATAAAACAGATGACGCTCCTTTAATTACCTCGATTTGAGATGCATTTTCAATTGGAACGGTCGTCCATTTGACATCACCAGCATCACCACTAATAATTGGAATCCCATTCCATAATAATAAAACTCTACTTCCTGCTCCGTATGCAAAGCCAGATCCACCACGAATACTAACTTGACCATCCATTGCGTAAACACCTGGGCTCTGGTCTACCGCTTGCTCTAAATCTACTATCCCTTTATTATCTATAAGCGCTGGTTTTAAAATTTCCATTGAGATAGAAACATCTTCAATATCTTGACTTCTTCTACCCGCGGAAACGACAATTGTTTTAATAACCTGAATCGGTTCCTGCATTCTGAACGTGTAATCTCCTGACTGCTCAATAAGCACCGTGTCTGTTAAAAATGTTTGAGAAGAAATAATTAACGTCGTAGGATAGCTCCTTGGGTTAATAGTAAACCTTCCATCCAAGTCAGTAATAGCTCTTTCCCCAGTTGATGCAATAACTTTTGCTCCTATTATTGATTCTTTTGAATCGCCATTGAATAAAGTTCCAGTTACTTGGGAAAATAAGCAAAATGGGATGAAAGTAAGTAGTAGTAGTATGTTTTTCATATATTTTTTTCTTAAATTCAAGTTGCCTAAAATACCAATTATTTTGAATTAGAACCACTTACACCATCAAATAGATATTCTATGGCATAAAAAAGGCCTCCTTCCGGAAGCCTTTTCAATACTTATAATCGAGCCTATCTTCTTATGTTATTCTCAAAAAATCTTCGATTATCTACAACGTCAGCTTGTTTAGCCAATGCCTTTCTTGCAGCGCCCTGAATGCTATTACGTGCAGCTTTCAGTAGTTTGTCTTGTTCCACTAGATAGTTTGCTGCTTGTGGTGCTTTTACCGTTTTTTCTATTTGAGCAACATAAACACCACTCTTTCCAATTAAAGGAACAGTGATTTGGCCATCCTTCAATCCTGAGAAAAGAGCGCCAACAATTTCTGGTTCAAAACCAGTTCCTGTAATTTGTGGATTCCCAAAAGTAACCTCTGCTTTTTGAACAGAAGCCCCTTTAAGTGATTTGGCTAATGTTGCCAAAGATTTCACATTCGCCATTTTTACAGAAATTATTTTCGCTTTTTCTGCTTGAATATAATCTTTCTTAACGGTCGGCTTGATATCGTTGTAGTTAGCCTCTCCTTTGTTCTTAATTGAAGAGAGGATAGCAATCACATATCTTTCTTTATCTTTAATTGGAGCGCTAACTAAGTCTCCTAACTTTGCTTCAGTATCAAAGGCCAGTTTAAGAATTTTATCTTCGGCAAACTTAGATGTAAACCCGTAAATTTTCGGACTATTTTCTTGAATGTTGATTGGCCTAGAAGTATACCCAGCTTTAGAAACGATTGTGTCAAACAATTCGATTTTCGCAGCGACATCTTCGTTAGCTCCTAGCTTTTCATCTAACTTGTATAAAAGATCATAAACCTCTTGCTCTTTTACATCAATTGTTTCTAAGCTTGGCTTTAATGTTTTTTGAATGATTGCTAGAACAGGTTCGTTTGCAGGTTTACGCTCAAGTGCCTCCATAATGTGGAAGCCATAATCAGTTTGGACATATCCTATTTCCCCAATAGGCTCTTCTTTAGCAAAATTACTAAACTCCGGAACCATTTCGTAATCCATAAAGTCCTCGTATTTACCCCCTTTGTCCTTAGAGCCTGGGTCATCTGAATACTTAGTAACAAAATCGCCAAAATTAGATTGGTTTAATATTGGCATAATAGAGTCAACCTTCTTTCTTGCTTTAGCTACAGCTAATGTATCTGTTCTTTGAGCAGCAATTAAGATGTGTCGTGCGCTTAATAAATTCCCATTAAACCCAATTACTTTAGCAATTTTCATTGAGCCATCCTGTTCAAATGGTCCAACAACATCACCAATAGAAGATGATTTAATAACAGAGTCTAGGTCGTCTGGATAAGTCATGCCGTTTTTAGCTTTCTCGTCTTTATCCGATTTGAATGTTGCAATGCTTGAGAAAAACTTCACTTCAGAGTTCTTAATTACATACAAAGAATCATTCGTTGAGGCTTTCAATCCATTTTGCATTTTGACGAGTTCATCGTCAAAACGTTTAACATCATCTTCAGAAGGCTCAATAGTTATATCAAAAAACTTGACCTCTCTTGAAGCTTGCTTATTTTCATATTTTTTATCTGTCTGGTTTGCTTCAAAATAGGCTTTTACTTTTGCCTCAGAAGTATCAATCTCTGTATCTTTGATAGAATTAAAACGCTCAACTACGTATGAAACACTCTTAATTTCTTTTTGAGAAACATATTCGTCTTTAGCCTCAAGGTCAGTTACATAGATCCCTTGGCTTAAGATTGCGAAATACTTCTCTTGCTTTCTTCTATTTATGTAGTAATCTTTCGAGTCTACCCATTGCTTTTGAACTGCTGGATCATCGGACGATTCCATTTCTTCAATACGCGCCTGAAGCAGCTTCTCGTTGAAGAGTCCCGTAATCGAATCTGTAAACCCTTGAACTAATTCAGGAATAACATCAAACCCCTCTCTTCCATATAAGTAAGCGTCAAACTCATCATCAGAAACACTTATTCCTAACGCTTCATATTCTCTTTCTAACAATAAGTTATCTACGAAAGATGCCCATACAGCTGCTTTATCCACGGGCTTTGGGGCCTGTTGCTGCTGTTGAGCTGTTCTTCTAGAATTTTCAGTAGCAATATTAACCGCTTCATTAAAGTCTTCTATATTGACTTTTTCTCCGTAAACGGTTCCAAAACCATACTTAGACTCATTAACTGTTGAGCCTTTTTGGTAATCCCCTAGGATAAATGCTACTAATGCACCACCAATGATGATTAAGATTAACCAAGATTTATCTCTAATTTTTCCAATTATTGCCATCTTCTATTATTTTCTAAATAAGTCTGCGAATATAGTTAGATGAATTGATTATTGAAAATAAAAACGGCATTACTTCCCCGCGAACTCGGCATAAAAAAAACCGTTCTAAATTTAGAACAGTTTTTTATCCTGTCAAGAAGGATTATTTTCAACCCCCTCCTGCTTTTATTTTTTTCACAGGAACGCCCTGTTCATCTAGTTATTCAGGGTTTTCAATAGGCCTAGGCTTTATGCTTTCTCCTTTATTAGACACACAGCGGCCTAAATAATCTCCATGTGATGGCTAGGCCACTCAGACAGTAGAATCTGTATTGTCGTTAATTCCCTTCCTGATTTGTGGCAGATAGTGATCATTTTAGGATCGACATTTGTCTCTTTCATCACTATCGCTTTCCCTGAAACAGCTCCAAAGCCAATTCATGACCCTCTGTTTGAAAATTGTTAATTGTATAGCCCAAAGTATCATATATGTCGTTAATCGCAGATGTCTCGTACTCTGAGCTATATCCCAACAAGGCCGTTGTGTTATAATCTTGTCCATACCATTTCCCGCGCAAATACCTCGCTCTTAAATCAAAACTGATTTTCTTTCCATAATTATAATTGAAAGATCTCCCAAGAAGAAAACCCCAACCAGTGTCAGTTTTATTTTCAACATCTGTTGTATTCAAAGTTAATCCTGCGTTTAAAACAAAAAACCATTTTGAATCATTGTCATAATCCAGTTTTTGAGAAAAACTGGATAAGGCAAGTGATAAGAAAAACCCGAGTATAATTGTTTTTTTCATAATCTTCGATTTTATCGAAAAATTAGGAATCAAGGTTCTAAAAGTATGCCAAAGCATATTAAAACCCAAGAAACAATGATGTAATACTCCTAATTGGTGTGTAAAATTATCTTATTTTTGATTAAATACTAGAAAAACAAGGGTTTTCATCATGATAAAAACGGGTCTTATTTTTTTGTTAATGCTTGGGCTATCAGTAAATTATACTTGGGCGCAAGAGCTTTATAACGGCTGCTCGACAGCTTTTGAAGTTTGCCCAAACACCACGTTTAACCTTAACAATATTGATGCAAACGTTGCTTTCTGTGCTGGATGTGAAGATGATTTTAATTTCTGTTTTACGCCTCAAAACACCGTTTGGTTTACCTTCACAACCAACGCGACGGGAGGGGACGTAACCCTGAACTTCAGCAACTTAAGCTTCAATGTCAGCCCTGGTCAAGACACTGAAATTCAAGCAGTAATTTTAGAGGCTTCTATCCCATGCAGCTCATCCTCCTATACTCAGATAGGTAATTGTGTTTCTAATGGTGCAGCGCCTTTTAGTTTAAATGCAATTGGTTTGCCACCAAACACAACATACTACATTGTCGTTGACGGGGATGATACTGGTACTGGAATCACCTCTGCCGCAGAATGTACTTTTGATTTAAGCATAACAGGGCTGGGGGTTAGCCGACCAACGCCAATAGTTAATTTGATTACTAGCTCTACTTCTATTTGTTTAAATGATGTCGTTTTCTTTGAAGCAACCTTGACAGACTGTCCTGATAATTCTTCTTACAGCTGGTCTATTAATGGTGAACTGGTTGCCGTAACAGATTCTAATGTTTTTTCAACCTCAGCTCTAATTGATGGTGATGTTTTAACGGTTGAAAACAGCTGCTTTACAAGCTGTCTTGAGTTTGTTACAGCGAATAGCCCCGCTATAAGCGTGTACTCTTTCAATGTTGAGGCAGGAGCAGATCAAAGCGCAACCCCTGGAGCTGCTGTTAGTGTTAGCGGTGTCACGAGTGCACCCATACATGTTTGGGAGCCTGCATTCTTGTTTAGTAACCCCCTGGCTTTAAATACACTCCTTTTTCCTGAAGAAACAACAACGATTACATTAACAGTAACAGAAAGCGGTTGTACATTAAGTGATTACTTAACCGTTACGGTATCAGAGGGATTGCTTATTCCAAGAATGTTCTCGCCTAACGGAGACAATGTAAATGACCTTTGGGTCATTGATGGGCTTGATAAATACCCGAACAACTATATTTATATTTATGACCGCTGGGGCCAAGAAGTTTTTCAGTCAAGATCTTATAGTATAATCAAAGCTTGGGACGGAATGGTTAGGTCTGGTACTGTGTCTGAAGGAGTGTTCTATTATGTTCTTGAATTAAACGATGATGACAATCAGCAGTATAAAGGTTCTATAACTGTAATTCGATAGCGTGAAATCAATTCTGATTCTTTCTTTTCTATTACTCTCCTTAACTTCATTAGGGCAACAACTGCCACAATATAGTCAGTGGTCGATGCATCAATTTGCTGAAAACCCAGCGCATGCCGGAATAAAAAAATGCGTAGATATCCATACTTTATATCGATTACAATGGGTTGGGTTTGAAGGCGCGCCGAATAGTGGATTTCTATCTGTTAGCATTCCTTTAGCCTCAAAAAGAAACCGGTATTTAAGTACAAGACAGGGCACTGGCTTTAAGTTCGAAACCGATCAAATTGGCCTATTTAACATGAACCGTTTAAGCGCTGCCTATGCGGCACATTTCAATTTCAATAAATACACCCGCTTGTCTCTTGGCTTATATGGCGGAATTATGCAATTAGGCTATGATCCAATAGGGCTCCAAGGAAATGAACCAGACCCTGCAGCAATGAGTGAAGGTTCAATTGTTACTCCAGATGCCTCATTTGGAGCTTGGTTTAATGCTGAGAAATACTATTTCGGATTATCCCTTAAAAATTTAATTCCAAGTAAATGGAGTGCTATTGGTGTCAACTCTAGGAACCGATTTCATGCATCACTAACCGCAGGGTGTCAACTTAGCATAAATGAATCTGTTTCCGTTACTCCTGCTAGTATTCTTAGAGTGCCTCCAAAAGGTCCTCTTTCGGTTGATTTAAACTTAATGCTCAATATTAAAAATACGCTTGGAATTGGAGTTGGGTATCGAAATACAGATGCTTTAATAGCATTATTAAACATTAAAATACAGGAACAATTTTCTGTCTCTTATTCTTTTGATTATACCCTTTCCAAAGTACAATTAGGGTCAAGCAACACCCATGAGATTTCGCTGAGGTATACTACTTGCAAGTCTCGTAATACCTCGGCATCTAGCTGCCCATTATTTGAGTAATTTGGGCTAGAACGTAAATATTGCTTGTTATTATTTATTGTAAAGAAAAAACCTAAAGCGGTTAATTCGATTGATTTTTTGATTTAAACTCAACCATTTTGGTTGTAGCAGGAATCACAACAATATAATAAGGCTGTGTCATAACAGATGTTGCTATGCCTGATGGAAAACCCTTCTTTGTCCAAACCGTTAGTTGGTCACGCCCTTCTTCTATATCAACGATCACAATAGAGTGCCCTCCTGAATTTTGAATCTTATCAAAACAGGCAATAACTGTGTTTTTGTCAAAATTTACCCTTTTACTTTCCCTTTTTGTAAACGATGACAACACTATACCATTGACGCTATTCATCTTTGAAAGAAGCTCCCTCCATGCGTGTTCTGTTTGGATGACGAGGTTAGATTCATAAATGCCTTCTTCTCCAGCGCCATATAAGTTTCCTTGGTAAGTCATATTAAAATCAATAAGCTCCAAGCTCTCTTTTGAGTTTTTGGATAGCTGCTCTCTTTCACTAAGAAGAGCACAGCTACTCAAAACTGCTAGACCCAACATGATACTAAATCCTTTTTCCATCTGTTTATTTTAGCTTTTTGCCCGATTATTATACCATAAAAGTATCAATTTAGGGTTATTCAATGTTTGATGTGCATAAATTCAAGAGAAACGCATCCTTTTGCCCCTAGCTTCTTCCCATCTTTGTTTAAAATCTCTATTATGAAAGAACTTGTTATAATTTTAGCGGCTTTAACTTTAATGACTGCTTGTGTACCAGCGAAACGCTATAGTGAACTAGTTGAAAAAGAAAAGCTATGTAGCGAAGAGCTAAATAAATTCAAAAACAGTTCTCTTAATTTTGAAGCTGATGCAACTGACTTACAATCTCGCTTTGAGGTTCTTTCTAAAGGAGCCGAGCAGCTTAAAGAAGACACAACAAGCCTTGGTCGAGAACACAGAACACTTTTAGCGAAATACAATAAGCTTGATCAGATTAACGAAACCCTTGAGACTAATTACGATAAAATAAGGCTTTCTGGAGCGCTTGAAACGGCAACGCTGCAGGCTGAGCTACAGCAAAAACAAATTGAATTACAAAAAAAAGAAGACGCTCTTTTGGAACTTGAAAAAGAGCTCCTTACAAAACAAATGCTTCTTGCTGAGCGTGAACAACGTGTAAATGAGCTAGAAAAAATGATCTCGGAGAAAGATAAGGCAGTTCAAGAATTGAAAGATAAAGTGAAGAACGCATTAAAAGGATTTGAAAACAAAGGCCTGACCATTGAAGAAAAAAACGGAAAGATCTACGTAAGCCTTGAAGCAAAGCTCCTATTTGCATCTGGAAAGACATCTGTTGAAACTGAAGGACAGGCCGCGCTTGTTGGCTTAGCAAAAGTATTAGAAACTGAAAAAGATCTTGAAATTGTTGTTGAAGGGCATACAGATGCAGACAAAATGGAAAGCGCTAAACACCCAAAAAACAATTGGGAGCTTTCCGTCCTAAGGTCGACGTCGGTCATTGAAATCATGTTAGCAAATTCAGAAATCAACCCTGCACAATTAATGGCTGCTGGTCGTTCTCAGTTTGTTCCTGTAAATCTAGAGGATAAATCGAAAAACCGCAGAATTGAAATCATTATTTCCCCTAACCTAAACGAGCTTTTCGAGTTAATTGCTAACTAATTTAGCCTTATTTTATTCTAGTAAACCATTCTTTTAAGCGACATTTTCTCGTATTTTTGATTTATGTCGGCAAACATCGAATTCATTCTATTAAAACTTAAAGTGCTTCCTGAAAAACCGGGGGTGTATCAGTTTTACGACAAAAATGACAAAATTCTATACGTTGGTAAAGCGAAGAACCTTAAAAAGCGCGTTTCTTCTTACTTCAACAAGAACCAAGAGAACGGCAAAACGCGTGTCCTTGTCAATAAAATTGTTGATATAAAATATTTGGTAGTTGACACGGAGCTAGACGCACTTTTGCTCGAGAACAACCTAATTAAAAAATATCAACCTAAGTATAACATACAGCTAAAAGATGATAAAACATATCCTTGGATATGCATTAAAAAAGAACCTTTCCCGCGCGTCTTTACAACGCGTCGACTAATTAAAGATGGCTCAAAATATTTTGGGCCATACCCGAGTGTTAAGGTTGTAAACACGCTCCTCTCTTTGATTCGTGATATTTACCCATTACGCTCTTGTGCTCTCGATTTGTCGGCTTCTAAAATTGCCGAAAAAAAGCATAAGGTATGTCTTGAATACCACCTTGGAAATTGCAAAGGAGGTTGTGAAGGGTACGAAACGGAAGAGAAATATAAAACCTACATTTCAGACATTGAGCACATTGTAAAAGGAAATTTAGGTGCGGTAATTCGATCATTAAAAGGCTTCATGAACAATCATGCTGCCAATTTGCAATTTGAAGAAGCGCAAGCAATCAAAAATAAAATTGAAGTAATTGAGCGCTATAAAGCGAAATCAACTGTTGTTTCTCCTACAATTCATGAGGTTGATGTAATTACAGTTCTCGATGATGAAAAATCTGCCTATGTGAATTACTTAGTGATTAATAACGGAGCAATCATTCATGGCTATACGGTTGAGGTAAACAAAAAACTAGAAGAATCAACCTCTGATATTATTGGGTTTGTTCTTCCAGAGATGAGAACACGGTTTGAAAGCAGTTCGAAAGAAGTACTTATTTCTAAAGAAATTGACATTGAGCTGAAAGGGGTAAGCTTCTTTTCGCCACAACGTGGAGACAAAAAAGCATTGATTGATCTTTCTGAGCGTAACACACGCTTTTATCGCTTAGAAAAAAGAAAGCGAGAGAACCTTAAAAATCCAGAGCGTCATACCGAACGAATTTTAGAACAAATCCGCGTGGACTTTAGGTTAACGGACACGCCTGTTCATATTGAATGTTTTGACAATTCTAACTTACAAGGAACAAATGCTGTTTCAGCCTGTGTGGTATTCAAAAATGGAAGACCAAGCAAAAGAGATTATCGGCACTTTAATATAAAAACGGTTGTAGGGCCGGATGACTTTGCATCTATGGAAGAAGCTGTCTTTCGCAGGTATCAAAGGATGTTAGACGAGGGTCATTCACTTCCTCAGCTAATTGTTGTTGATGGTGGAAAAGGTCAATTAAGCTCTTCTTTGTTAGCACTAGATCGACTAGGGCTTCGTGGGGAAATTGCTATTGTTGGTATTGCTAAGCGTTTAGAGGAAATCTTCTTTCCTGGAGACCGTCTCCCTATATACATAGATAAACGCTCTGAAAGCTTGAAGGTGATTCAATACTTAAGAAATGAAGCTCACCGATTTGGAATTACACATCACCGGAATAAGCGTAGTAAGGAGTTTGTTGAGTCTGAGTTAACTGAAATTATTGGTGTTGGCCTAAAAACACAAGAAAGCTTGATGCTTTCATTTAAGACAATAGGCAACATAAAAACAGCAAGCTTAGAAAGTTTGTCTTCTGTTATAGGCCCTTCAAAAGCAAAGATTGTAGCATATTATTTTAGTCTTCAAAAAGAAATTTAAGATACCGCTTCTCTTGTAATTCGACATCTATTAATGGGCTCATCTCCATCTCTTTTCTTTTCTTCGACAGCTGTTCTTTTTCACTTAATCGCTGTCTAAAACTTGAAAGGTTATAGTAAATACTTGCCATATTCATTTCTTCGATTTGGTTATAATGCTCATGAATTAACATGGGAATTTTATACCCAAAAGACACGCTCATTGCTCCAGAAATCTGATTTTTGAAATACTGCTCTGCGCTAGGAGTGTTTGGATGTATTAAGGGTAAAATCGCATCCGTTTTCATTAAATGCGCATTGAATTCTTTCTGAGAAACAAAATGATTAAATGTTTTAACCTGACTCTTTGCCTTGCTTTCTTCTAAAGAAGATTGAAATGTCATTACGTCCGGATGCATTGGGTCGCTCTTTCCTAAAAAGGTGAAGTTTATGCCCTGCTCGAGATTGGAAATCATCTCAATAAAACCATCTAGATCTTTTCTCCTATTTTCTACTCCTCCAATAATTGCAACCTCTAAGGTTTTGTTGTCAAGGCTAGATTTGGCATATCCTTTATATCGGATTGGATAAAAGTAATCAACCTTTATTCCATTTGGCGCGGTCACCGTTGACATTAAATGCTTACTTAGCAGCAAGTACTTTTTAATCTTCCAATTGATTATTTTTTGTGTAAACGAACCCTTAAATTTTCTTGTTGTATGAATGATTCCGAAGAATTCAAGGCTAGAAAATAAACTCATCAAACACAGGTTTCTAACCTTGGCCCCCTGTGCTGTGTTTAAAACCAATTTTGATACTCTTTTTTGTTTTAACCTTTTTAAGATGCACGCGAGAACCCTATTGTTCTTAAATTTGGAATTAGAAAACGCTACCAGAATAAATTCTTCAACCAAGTTTTCAAAGTGAGGGTTTCTATCGCGAACCTCTTGGGTGCATATAAGAATTGTACGTCTTCCCGAACTTGATAGTGCATATAATTGACTGTAAAGACATTCGTCATGCGAGCCTGAAAATTCAGCTAAAGCAATAAAATGATTTTTTTTACGCAACATGAATTTCAACAATAATTATTTGGAACACGTTTTAGCATAACAAAGAAACGAAAAAGTATCCATGTTAAATTTATGCCATGATAATAATGCTTTTTTTGATACTTTTCATTCCCCTATAAATGAGTGATTACTCTGTAAGAAAAGAGCCACAAATCCGCTTTCCTATTGCTAATTATTACATATTTAAAGGTGTAATCGCCACCTAACAATAATTTTTAAACTTTTTGTTTGAGAGAATAGTTTCTTTTGCATATATTTGCACTCGCTATTTGCGAATAGAATATTCTCCCTTAGCTCAGTTGGTTAGAGCATCTGACTGTTAATCAGAGGGTCCTAGGTTCGAGTCCTAGAGGGGGAGCAAACAAAAAGTCCAGCAATTTAAG
>Ga0115004_10002106_pt1 | contig 16440 bp, 12 predicted proteins | sample ArcticOcean_MG_C_10_FD_88737 | JGI IMG/M metagenome (GOLD analysis project Ga0115004, IMG submission 88737) | Marine microbial communities from western Arctic Ocean - ArcticOcean_MG_CB11_90 | ecosystem: Environmental > Aquatic > Marine > Oceanic | place: Arctic Ocean: Canada Basin | collected...
TATGTGATGTAAAGAGATGATAACTTGTTCTTGACCGTTATAATGACGAATTAGTACCCAATTGGGCTTAGTTTGCAACAAAAAGTACCCAATGGGGCTTTTTCCAATTGACACCCTAAACTTGTACTAAAATTCCCCCTTTCTTCTTAAAAACGATTTTCCTCACAAAACTCTGATATGCTCACTTCGTCGCCTTCGAAAGTATTGATTAGAATTTTCTACCCAAAAAGAGTGCTACTGCTACGCACGAGAGCTGAACGATCCGCTGCATCGCAAGAAATGCGAGCGAATACGAATAACGGTGATACTGCTGCGCGTGGGAAAAGCGGCTTTGGTTCCAATGGCGGCAGATTTCAATCTTCGCAATCCAAAGGCGGCCGAGTCAATGAACGAGCTCAAGAAGGGAATAACGAACAGAAGCGCGCGAGTAATTCTTCGCAAGAACGAGGGCCGTTACCGCCTAATAAGAGACAAGAAACCGTGAAGTTAAACGTCGGTAAGGAGAGAACTTTGAACGAGTTACAACCATCGGTGCAAGTGAAAGATGGGGGGAATCGACCGACGACGATTGAGTTTGCGAAGATGGGATTATCGAGGGAAAGCATGAGAGCGATCGCGGAGATATGCAAGTTTACGCATGCTACGGCGGTGCAAGATCAGACTTTACCGAGTATTATAAGCGGCGTTGATGTTTTAGCGAGAGCGAAGACCGGTTCGGGGAAGACCGTCGGGTTTACTTTACCGAGCATCGAGCTCTTGATGAAGCAGAAACAGAAAGTGCAGAGTGGGGATATTTCGGTGTTAATCGTAAGTCCAACGCGCGAGCTCGCGAGTCAAATTCATGTCGAAGCGAGTCAGTTGTTGACGTTTCATGAGTTTAAGGCGCAAGTTGTTTTTGGGGGGACGAATATCGGGACGGATAAGAAGCGTTTGCAACAGAACCGATGCGATTTCTTAGTCGCCACTCCTGGGAGGTTAATTGACCATCTCGAGAACGAAGGGTTACAGAACAGATTAAGGAATTTGAAGGTGTTGGTTTTAGACGAAGCCGATCAATTGTTGGAAATGGGTTTTAGGCCATCGATTGAGAAAATTTTGTCCTATTTACCGAGAAATAGACAAACGTTACTATTTTCGGCGACTGTGCCAAACGTGGTGAAACAAATCGCCGCGAATGCTATGAGTGACAATCACGTTTATATCGATTGCGTTGGTGATGAAGCCGCGGCGACGAACACTCAAGTCACGCAGTGGCTCGCGATGGCCGATTTGAAAGATCATTTACCTCTACTTTTACAATTGATTGAATCGCACGCGAAAGAAGAGCCGAACCATAAGATCATGTGCTTCTTTCCAACCGCTCGGGCAACTGGATTAGCCTCTGAAGTGTTCGAAGCGTTGGGTATTAGCGTATTTGAAATTCATTCTCGCAAATCGCAATCCGCGAGAACGAAAGCGGCTGACCAATTTCGCGCCGCGAAATCTGCAATCATGATGTCCTCAGACGTCACCGCTCGAGGCATGGATTTCCCGGACGTTACTTTTGTCATCCAAGTCGGATTACCATCATCGAGAGAGCAATACGTCCATCGTTTAGGGAGAACTGGAAGAGCCGGGAAAACAGGCCAAGGTCTTTTGATCTTAGCCGATTACGAAAAGTATATTCTTCGCACGATGACAGATTTGCCATTACAAAAAGCTGAAGCGCGCGTGGATCCGAGCGCCATGCAGCGCATTCAAAACGGGTTACAGAAAGTAGACCAACAATCGAAAGATCAAGCGTACGTTGCGTGGATGGGTTTTTACAACGGTAGTTCTTCCAAAATGGGTTGGTCCAAAGCGCAATTAGTGCAAGCCGCGAACGATTACGCTTTGAACGTATTGGGCTGTCCTCAAATACCGGGCATTTTGAAGAAAACCGTAGGAATGATGGGTTTGAAAGGTATACCAGGATTGAACATTGTATCTCAATTGGATGATGGCGAAGGCCGCGGCGGTGGCGGTCGTGGTGGCCGATCAGGCGGTGGCCGATCAGGCGGTGGTGGGCTTCAAGGCAGAGGCGGAGGTGGCAGAGGCCGAGGAGGACGCTTTTGATTATTTTTAAATATACAAGTCAAAGCAAGTCGTAATAGAAATTTATATAATTGTCATTGTTGTGTTTGTGTGGTTGTTTTCGTGTTGTTGTTAATTATTATTTATACTAGGTAGTAGTAGTACACCTCTTAAAGTATATTATTATTATTATTATTATTATCACGTACCGTATCTAATTTACTTTACTCCTAGTTTCTTTAATTGTCTCAATATATCTCCAACTAAATAAAGCGACCCAGCGACTAATACGTCCACGCGTTTTGGGGCGACTAAATCAGCTTTTCTACTCAGAGCGCTAATCGCACCCGCCACTGAAGCTCGAACGTCTGTCTGAACTTCGTTTAACGAAGAAGAACTACTATTCGCGCTATTATTATTATTATTATTATTGTTATTAATTTCCCGCCACGTTTTCGCGCACGTTTCTTGCCACTCCAAATTTTTTTTATCGTCTTCCACTTTAACTAAACCGAGCACGGATGAGTCTGGAGGACAAAACATCGCGCAATCGATTATGACGTTTTTGGATTTTAAAACGTCAAAACTTGCTGATAAAAGCATGAGCGGTGATCGCTCTTCCATACAGTTGAACAAAAATACGTTGTGAATTTTATCATCTCCTTCTCTTTGTGCATTTCCTCCGCCGCTATTATTATTGTTCTTGATTTCTTTTTTCCGTTTAGCGTTGACGTGAGCTGAGAACCACTCCGCGCTCGATTTCATGGATTCCTCGGTATGCGCGCCATCTAAATAAAACGTCAAGTTTTTACTAAACTCATCTTGAACAATTTGCTCTCTACCGGGCCAAGTCGTCTTTGCTAATCCTCTCCTAAACGCTAAAGGTAATTCGTCGTGTTGTTGCAGTAAATCATCATTTTCGTTGTTTTTCATTTGTAACACGTCCAACATACCTTTATGATTCGTCTTTTCCGCCCATTCTTTCACTAAAGCGACGGCTAAAGACGCGTTTATTCTTTGATGTGGTCCACTCAATCCTAACTGCACTGGTTCACCATTTTTTAATTTTAAGTCCAATTGTTTCGCACTAATCAACTCACAATTTTGTAAACTATTCGCCTTTTTCTTTAAAGAATCCATCGCCAACGCTGGTTGCGGACTCGTATACGCTTTAACGAAATCTTTCATAATCCCAGCTTTCTCGGTAGCGATTAAGTCAATCGTGTGCCCTAAAACCTCGACGTGGTCAAGCCCTAAACTCGTAATCCCGCACACGATAGGTTTCCTAACTACGTTCGTCGCGTCTAACCTCCCCCCTAACCCGACCTCTAATATTAAGCACTCCACGTTCGCGTCTGAGAATATCTTCAACGCTAATAAGAACAAAAACCTGAAATACGCTGGGACCTCTAACTTATTCCTCTCTATGTTCTCCATTAACCAATCAATGGAGTCACAAAAAACCTCTTTCGTAATCGGTTTCCCGTTCACGCGAAATCGTTCCCTCACATCCACTAAATGCGGTGAAGTAAATAACCCGACGTTCTGAACCTCGCATTCGATCAAAATTGCTTCCGCGAACGCGCACGTCGATCCTTTCCCTTTCGTCCCGGCGACGTGTATGACCCGCATTTCACTCTCTAACCTGTCCCTGATGCCCGGTAAGACGTCGATGTATTCATGTAAGCGTTCGAACTGTTCTTCCCATGTTACAGAGCCGGCCAAGTTACGGTTTTTCCCACTGATCGTTCTCGCCAGTTCTTCTAAAGCTCGTTCGTATCTTTGATCGATACAAAGCTCGGTTCCAGTTACGATCTCATTCATCGTTCGTTTTCGAACGAGACAACGTTGGCCGTTTTATTGTTATTATTATTATTATTATTATTAGTATTAGTATTAGTATTAGTATACTCACTCTTTTACAAATTATCATTCTGGGAAGTACCAAATTTGGTAACTCATTTAGGGTTTCATTTCTTAAACGAACCATAAAAAATAGCATAAAATACAACTCCGCGACGCGCTAAAACATCGATCCCTTTTTAATTTTCAAATTTTTAGTACATCGACAGATAGCGTCGATGTTTTTCTTCGTCTCAGCATATCAACATCGCAAATATGCATACTTTCAATGTTGTTTACATAGGTCTTCAATCGATGTGGCACGCGGTAATTCTTTTTTATGAAATAGGTGCCCACAAGTTTTTCGTGAGTCCGCGTTGGCCGACTAAACGATCGCCCAGGCCGAGAGAAAGAGAGCGAGCGAGCGAGCGAGCGAGCGATGAAGAAGAACGAGAGTTTAAGCCGGGCGCATACGCGTTCCGTGATTAAAAACGTATGCGCGTACTTATTGTACCGTTTTCGTGTGCGCCGTCTGTGAAAGGTCAAACTTGATCGCGTCGGAATAGCAAAACGGCCGGCGCGCGCTCGCTCGCGCGGTTTTCTACGAAACGAATCAAAACGCTTACAAGCGCTTCGCCGCGAAGCAAACGCGCAGACGTTTATTCGGTGTAATGCCCCTTTGTGGATGCTCGCGCGTGTTTTGGCACGTCGACCGTTTTTCGTGTTTGCTGATTTTAATAGACCGTTTTTCCACTTTTTATTTTTTCAATCGGAAATCGTTCCATCGACACAAAAACACAATTAGGGAAGAAAGTACTTTGTTTACCACACACAATATATCTTGATTAATTATATATCCATACAGCGAGATAGAGAGAGAGTAAAGAATAAAGAAACAGAGCGCGCGCTTGCATCGATACGAACATTGATTAATTACGACGCGTGGCTATATAAATAAGCTTCCAAACGGTTCGCACGTTCACATCCGCGAAAGTGAAATCTCAAAAAGAACGCCGCGGCTTCAACTCCAAAAAGGATACCGATTATGGATTCTTCCTCGAATACTACACCGGTGGGATCACCGCCAATTGACTCGATCGTCAGAACACGTTCGTCGTCATCATCACCATCATCATCGTCATCGTCATCAGCAGCAGCAGCAGCTTTGAATGCAAAATCGAACAAGGCCAGAGACGTCGCTGGACGAACGATATCGCCTCAGCATTCGCAGAGGAGCAGTAATCAAAGCAACAACAACAACAGAAATAATAATAGTAATAACAATCATAATCAGTATGGGAGCAATAATAATAACTCGTCGTACTCAACATCACCTGAACAACAACATAAACGAATAACGAAAGTCGATTTGGTCTCGCATTCGACGCAGTCGGCCGTGTATAAACCGCAAACGCCTTCGAAGATGAATAATAACGCAAAGAATGAAACGACGGCGATTCCGAAATGGTCCGCGCCAGATGAAGGGGCGTTTACGAATATATTTGCATCTAATGCGTGTAGGTTATTAAGAGCGTTTGGGAGCGTCATGGTGTTGATAGTTTTGGGCATTATAGGTTTAACGTATTACGCGACCGTGGCGTTAGTGTACGGCCCATTGAGCGAAGAAGGAACTGATCAAGAGAAACAAGTAGCTAAAACGGTATTGATTGTATACCACGTGATGATTTTTATGATTTTGTGGAGTTATTTCGCAATCGTTCTCGCAGAACCGGGTAGCGTCCCAGAGAGATGGACTCCGCCGGAGGAAGATCCAGAGATGAACGTCCCGAAATCAGAGTCCAAACGAAGAGTGTGTAAAAAATGCGTCGCTTGGAAACCGGAAAGAACGCATCATTGTTCGGTATGTCAACGATGCGTTTTGAGGATGGATCACCACTGTGTTTGGGTAGCGAATTGTGTAGGTGCGAGGAATTACAAATTTTTCTTGCAGTTTTTAGTATATACGTTCATCGGAACGACGTTTGATGCAATATTTTTGCTAAGCGATTTCGTACAATTTTTCAAAGACGTCGAAGATAGCGAAACGAACGATAACGTCACGCAACAGGAAAGAGATGAGTTGAGACAACATGGAGGTGCGATGACGATTATATTCGTCGCGTTCATCTTAAACGTCGCATTTGCCGCGTCTCTCTTAGGTTTCATCGTCATGCATGGAAACTTAGTTCTAGCAAACATGACTACGATTGAAATGTACGAAAAGAAAAAGACTTTACCGTGGAAATATGACAAAGGAAGATGGGGTAATTTCAAAGAAATCTTTGGAAACAACGTATTCAGTTGGTTATTGCCGTTCCATACGCCGAGAGCGAGCGAAATCATCGACAAGAACGCCGGCTTGACCGAAGGTCACATAGCGCTCGCGTCGCAATATTGTCGTCCAATCATTCCGTAGCAGCACATTGTAGTTTGTAATAATAACACAATAACAACATAGCGTACATTCATTATAATACAAATTTCTATCTAAATCTTACAAACGCCAAAGCCGCCGCCGGCCGCCGCGCGCTATAGTTCTCGCAAACGCTCGCGACCATACGGCTCTCGCTCGCTCGATCGATCCCTAACGCGCCGAAGAAACGAAACGCAGCAGCAGCGGCGGCAGCGGCACACGGCAGACGGCAGCAGCAGCATCGAACACCTCGCGAGCTATTTCTTAAACATCATCGCCTCCTTCAACTCCCTCCTCCTTCTCTCGTCTCCCTCTCTCTCTCTTTCCTCGAACTCGCGCTCGATCGTTGAGATCTTCGTTTCCAAAATTTCGCTCGTTTCCTGCTTCAATCGCTCGCTCTTCTTCGTTCTTCTTCCTTCTTCGTCCTCTGCCGATCGCACTCGATCGAGCTCGCTCTGCATTCTCTTTTCCAGCTCGTTCATTTCGCTCTCGATCACGCTCTTAATCATCATTAAATCATCGCACGTGTTCTGTTTCGTCACTTTTAGAGATTTAGATATTTCCTTCGAAATCGCGCTTAAGTGCTCCGTTGTCTTCAGAAAGAACCTGTTCGACTGCGTGTTCATTCGCTTCGCGAGCGCTTGTTCGTTCATGATCTTAAATCTCTCGTTTTGTCTTGTTCGTTTTGATCTTTAACGAGCATCGAGCTTGCCGATGAGCGAGTTTTGAGGTTCGTTTTCAAAGAAGTACATGTCGTTCACGCTCTGTTCATGTTTACTTTTTTCTCTCTCTCGGTCAACGGGCAATCAGTGCGCGAGATAGAACGCGCAGAGAGTACTCTCGAAAGTTGCGATGGAACGAGCGAGTGTGCGAGAGCGAGAGTGGATCGTTACATTTCTGTGTGCTTGTTTTGATCATCGACGCGCATCCAGCGAGCGCGCGCGCGAGTCAAACTTAAAAGTTGATTTTAAATCAGATCAGATCAGAATCAGAATCAGAATCAGAAGAAAAAAGTATCGCGCGTTCAATTTCCGTTCGTGGTTCTTTTAAAAGTTGAAACGAGCGAGAGCGAGCGAGAGCGAGAGTGGATCGTTACATTTCTCTGTGCTTGTTTTGATCATCAACGCGCATCCAGCGAGCGCGCGAGTCAAACTTAAAAAGTTGATCTTAAATCAGATCAGAATCAGAATCAGAAGAAGAAAGTATTCAATTTCCATTTCTCTCGGTCATCAAACAAATCAAGCAGAAACGACGCGCGATAAAACAGGCACATTGAGTACTTTTAAAAGTCGAGATTCGACGTTCGTTCGAAACATGATCGTTAGCGCGAGCGAGCTCTGTTTATCCTCCGTCGTCAGCGTTTCGCAGCGGTCCAAAGCGACGCAGAAACGCGCAAAAACATCTTCTTCCTCTTTTTCCAATTCTTCCAATCCTTCGCTCTCGAAGTTCGATGTTTACGAATGCGCAAACGCTCGTAACAATAAAGAGATCGAAAGAAGCAAAAGAAACGAGCTAAGTACTGCGAAAAGCGCGATCGTGGATAATTCGAGGGATCTTGCGACCGCGGCGCAGAGGTTTGATCCGTTCGAGCAACGATCCAAGCGATCGCTCGAGTCGTTTTCTTCCCTCAACGGTGTTAGGAATGGGAGACATCAGAAGAGCTTATGGGAGGAAATGGTAGAGCTCGACGAGGAGTTTGCGAGAGCGACTGAACGGATGTTCAATAATAATAATACGAATAATACGAATAATATGAATGAGACGAATGAGACGAAGACGAAGACTGCGAAGGATGAGTATGGACCGAATAGAACGTACGCGAAGGAGTATCGGAAAGAAACCAGGGGCGAGAATTCGTACTCGAACGTTCGCTATTCAGAATCCGTGACGACGTATGGAAATAGTAGCATAATAGCACAAAATCATGGGAATTCGGGATATGGTCGTAATCGTGGTAGTGGTAGATCCAATTCGTTGGTAGATATACCAACCATGACTTGTTTCGCTTTATTCGCGCTCGCGTTTACGTACTTCAAAGAAAAACGAATATTCGAGAAACATTTCGACCGAACGACGTTTAAACGAGATGAACGAACGCGTTTAGCTAACCGTTGGCCTCTCTTATACATCTCAAACGAAAAGTTTCGCGACGAATTCAATAAAACGAAGCGATTCGAACTCATCGGCGCTGAAGAAGAAGAAGAAGAAGAAGAAAAAGAAGAAAAAGAAGAAGAAGAAGAAGAGGAAAGAAGAAGAAAGAAAGAAAGAAGAAGAAGAACGTACTGAATAAAAAGCGGACGAGAAACCGGCACACACACACACACACACACACAGAGAGAGAGAGAGAGAGAGAGAGAGAGAGAGAGACGCGGTCAGTTGATTTGAAAAAGAGGAACAGAACAACGAAGACGCATCGCACGAATTGGAAACTTTCGCAACGCGGTGCTCGACTTTCGTTTTCGTTTTCGTTGATTCGATTCGATTGATTGATTGCAAGATCTCTCTCTCTCTCTCTCTCTCTTCGTTCTCGGCGTTTGTGTTTAGCAGGCTTTGCTTTCTATCGTCTTCTTCGGCGTGCCGCTTTGCTCGGTTTAAGGTTTCTCCATCAGCTTTGCACTATTTACATATTAACATTTTTTATTAGTATTCTATTCGTAAAGAACTCTAATCCTTCCTTAATCGCGTGAGAATCCTCTTCGTCTTAAGCCTGCGATGCTTACTCGATAACCTGCTACAGAGTCAGTTTCTTCTATTATTATTATTAGCATACACCGCATGTATTATATATTTAATAATAACATATACAAGCGTAGTAAGTAAGTAATGTATTGCGCAGTAAAAAGAACGAAATGTGTTTTCGGCTTATCAGTCGTCGACTGCAAAAAGAGCAGGAGAACGACGGAGAGGAAACTTAAAACGCGAACATTCTATTCGAAAAGAGCTCGTTGTAAAGCATGCGATCGATTGGAAGATAATCACGAAAGCAAGAATATGCGCGAGGTGAAGATCGTGTGCACAGATGTATATCCATGGAAAACGTGCTTGCGATTGGTGACGCGGAAAATGACATGAGTATGTTATCAATCGCTGGAACGAGCGTCGCGGTCGCAAATGCGAAAGAATGCGTGAAAAATATAGCCACGTTTACGACCGCGGAGACGAACGAACGAACAGATCCTCCAACGTCGAGACCGAGACCGCGTTCAGTCGACGGCGATAGAAAATAATTTTGAGAAACCCTAAACCCATTGTAAACAATAGAAAAACATTTAATTCACTCGCGTCAATCAGTCGCTTCGGTCCACGTAAACTCGCACTCGTCCGAGCGATTACTACTACAGATCACTACTAGAACCTCATCACTGCTCTCGCTCTGAATCAACAAAACAGAAGAAAATTCGATTTTCTGTGCAAGCGATATAGAATTCAGAAATACGCACATCGATCACTTTTTGCGCATATCTAAAAAAAGTAATCCATCAACGAACTGCTCTGATGTTTTCGTTCACGTCATCGACATCATCTTCATCGAGGAAAGATAAACAACGCAATAACGAGAACGAGAACGAGCAGAGAAACGAGGAAGAAAAAGTATCAGCAGATCATCGCATGCTGAGAGAGTTTGACATACAGTGCACGTTCATTGCAAGCTTGGAAGATGCAGATCTGGCCAAGGAAGGCTTTGAACAAGAAATGCACCAGAAAAAGCTGCTAGAACTGCAACGGAATATCTCGGAAACGTTAGGGTGCGACGGGTCAATGCGCGAGGCAGTGAAACTACCGAAAGGGGAGGACGAGGAGGAGTGGATAGCGGCGAACGTGTGCGATTTTTTCAACGCGCAGCAGTTTTTGTTCGATATGGTGCAAGAACATTGCACGGAAAGGACGTGCGAAGTGATGTCGGCCGGGCCGAAGTTCGAGTATAGATGGGCGGACGACGATAGAGTGAAAGTACCTATTAGCGTGAGCGCGCCGGAGTACGTCGGGTTACTGTTTAGATGGATCGAGAAGCAGATCGACGATGAGCGCGTGTTCCCGAAAGCGCGCGGAGCGCAGTTTCCGAAAGATTTCAAGAAGAAGGCGAAGAAAATATGTACGAGGCTGTTCAGGGTGTACGCGCATTTGTATCACTCACATTTTAAGATCATATGCGCGTTAAGCGCGGAGAAACATTTGAATACTATATTTAAGCATTTCGTGTATTTCGCCGTGGAGTTTAGTTTGATTAGTCACGAGGAGATGTTGCCTTTGAGAGAGTTAGTCGACGGCATTTTGGCGAAGGAATAATAACACTTAGTCTCACGTACCCGTACATGGTATGTACTGTATATAGATGTGTGTATATATTTTAAAATCTACTGTTATTACTATCTATTTCTTAAGATGATCTATCGCTACCGAAAAGGGAGGAAGAAGAACCACCTTTTAATTCTTGCAAATCTAAACGCGTGTGGAAACACATTTGCGAAGGTTGCATGAAACTTTGCGTTATGCTCAAAGCAAACGGGTCGCACGGATGAAATACGTACGAACAATGCCTCTTCGATCGCGATTGCAAAATGTTCATAGAATCTTCGAGCGTTGCCGCGCGTAAAGTGAACTTTCTTCCAACGGGCGTCGATTGCATGCCACCTACTTTTCCGTTTTCGATCCAAGCCGGTTCCACTGGCGTGAACTTCACTCCAAACTCTGACCTAGGTTTCGGCGATAACATCGCCGAGACTATTCTCTCGTCGTATTGGAATAAAGTGCGGTCAAAATATGGGGAGATCGTACGAGTTTGACTCGTATCCGATGTCGCATCGATGCTCAAAAGTAAACTTGCGGCATTACCTAATAAAGTCAATTCGTTAGGAGCGTTTAGAATACCTTCTCTAATGAACGACTTCGCGACGTCTTCCCTTCTACCACCAGCAAGGCGTTGCCAAGGCGTTAAACCTTGCGCTGGTGCAAAGAACACAGCTTCTTCTTCTCTGCTCTTGAATGCATATGCGCCGTCGTTATATGATGATGCGTTCGTCGTTCCTCCTTGCGCGTTCAAAGTACCCGAATTATTATTAGTATTACTGTTGAGGAATTTCGTGATCGCTTGATTATCGTCATTCATAGCCTCTAGCGCCGAACATGGAACGACGTGCAAAAACGTACACTTGTTAAGATCATATATCGTCAATATCGCGCGATGCGTCGAGTCATCGAACCTTCTACGAAGTTTATGCGTTGACGCGTTCGCGAAAACTATTTGATGAACGGCTTCAGCCGGAACAAACTTCAAAAGTAAAAGTGAATCGTCCAATTGCCTCGCATGCACAAGCGTCAACGTCGCCAACTTTTCAAAGTTTTTGTGAAAATTCCGTAGCTCTGCCGGTGCTTTATCGATTTCGCATTTGCTCAAAGCATCTAAAAAGCGATGCACTAAAAGTTTCTGCATCAATCCCATAATCCTTTTCTGCTTTGTTGCTGTACTACTACTATTATAACTATTACTACCTTCACTATTCATCGTCGTCGTTCTCTCGTCAGTATTCTCTAAAGCTTGTAACTCATCGACTTTAGCGAGCATCTCCTCATCACCGGCTTCACAATATGGTCCTAAAGTAAACTTTTCTGCTAACTTTCCGTCTTCTAAAATATCTAGAAACGTGCAACTCCTATGCTTCAAACTAACGATCGCTAACGAAGAATCGTTATACATAGTCGCGCATTGATTCCTCTGCAAACGCATAAAATCATTCGAAAACGTCTTACTATCTACAATCTCGCCAGTTTCTGTTCTAATAACGTGAAACGTGATCGATTCAATCGTTGGAAGCTCGTTGAACACGCTTAAATCGTTCCCGTCCATTTCTAATGTCGTCGTCGTCGTCGTCGTCGTCTCCGCTCTCGCACGACCACGACCTTCGCCCGCGTTCGTATTATTATCATTATTATTATTATCATTCTCAGTAATCGTGCTCAAATCTACTTGCGTACTACTCGCGACGACTAAAAACCTCCCTTCGCGCGCGGTGAACAAAAAATCCTTGCAAAAACTCTCATCGTTCGATTGCCTCGGCGCCGATAAACTCGCGCTACAGCGTCGGCTAAAATAACTCTCAAACTTTCCCATCTCTCGCTCTATTTCTTTCATCGTTACCGCTCGTCGTTCGTTCCCATCGCCATCGCCATCGCCATCATCGTCTTCTTTATCGCATTCGCTATCGATCGCTCGAGAGTACCCGCGATATTTATACGTAATCACATCCGTTAAATGCCTCGAGAAGCAAATCAGGTATTTCCCGCAATCCGTGAATCGCTTCACGTGCACGTCCGGGAACGAATTCGCCTGTATCTAAAACTCGTTTTGTTTGCAAAAACGAATTTTAACAAAAAGCGGAATGAATAAAAAGCGGAATGAATAATCGAGTCAGTGCATGACGACACACAACACAACACAACACGACACAAAACTGCGCGCGCGATTCTAGAACGAGAAGAAGAAGCGCGACGACGAAGAACAGGTTTCTACGGTTTCGGATATGCATTAAAACAGAATTCGATTTCGTATCCACGTTGTTCTTTGAAAGAAAAAAAATATCGATATCGCAAAATGTGTGAAATAAAAACGGAGTAAAACGCGTTCGTTTAAAAAGCGCGAGGTTTAACTTACGGTTACATCGGGCACGATCGCGCGGTAGAACGCGCGTTGTTCGTGCACGAGTCTCCCCGCCCTCGAGATCTTCGTCTCTCGCTTCAGGAGTTGGTTTTGTACGAAATCGGGACGGATTGGATTACGTGAGCGCTCGTTGTTGTTGTCGTTGTTGTTGTTGTTGTTGTCGTCGTTGTTGTTCGGATTCATTCGCGTCGCTTTTTCCTGTCAATGAAAGGTCTGCGACTGCGCACTGTTCCTGGTCCTGGGCCGTAGGGCGAGAGCGTCGCGCCAGCTCGAAGGTCGATCGGTCGCGAGTAAGTTATGAGGTTATGAGTTTTTTTTGTTCTAATTTTCATGGTCTTCTTCTTCTTCAGGTTCTCGTCTTCTGATTATATTTCGTAAGCGATTGTCGACGAAATCGCCGTTGTTCGCGTCGCCGTGGAACAAAGTAGCGAAGAAAGCTCGTAAGGCACCTATGTTGTTCACGTTGTTGTTCCGAGCGTGCAAGTTTGCGATTTGTTCGAGTTCCGCTTCTGCGATGTTCTCGAAGCCGCCGCGGTTCATTACATCGGCGATTAAGCGTCTTTGTTCTCGATCGAATTCATCGTTGTTTTGATGACGTTGTTGTTGTTGTTGTTGTTGTTGTTGTTGTTGTTGACGAGGGTTGTTTGGGGCCAGGAAAGGATTAGCTTCGTCTTCCGGGAGCTGCCTTTTCACGACGTCTTGGAAATCTTCGATAAAAACGTGCGCAAATAACACGTTTTCGTTCTTCTTCGTTTTTGACGCGAAAGAGGTTGAAAGAATTTGCTTTCGAGTCGCTTCCCATGTTATTGGGTTCAATGAAGCGTATATTTCGCCTTCTTCTTCTGTGCCCGCTTTTAACAAAGCGTTTAAGTTTACGTATTCGTCGCATACATTCTTTGCGATGGATTTCGCCCAAGACAAAATTCGATCTGAGCGCCAAATTAAGTGATGGCGTTCTTGGAAGATTTTACAGGCGAATTCGTAGCTCGCATTTTTTTGTCCATCTTTATCGTTCACGCACGTATTTGTGAAATATTCACTCTTTGAGATGATCTCGAGCCATTCGACGTCTCTCGCTTGTAGTTCAAGCTTATTAATTAACGCGAACAACGCCAACGGGTGTTGTGATATCGCTTCTCTTAACGCCGCGTCGGATTCATTCTGTTTGTTGTTTTGAAGCTTCAGACAAAGCGCGTATGAATATGCAAAGTTGGGTCTATACCAAAGATCAAACGGCGAATTATTTCGTCGCAAGACCGAGGAAAGAAATTCTTCCAGCCATAACAATTTAGATTCAGACTCGCATCTTAAAGCAACGTAATCGATTATGAATCCTGCGCAAAAATAATCCTTCGGTTCTAGCGAAATCATCATCTTCGACGCCTCCAATGCAGCTTCATAAGTACCTCTTCTGCATAGACCGCAGACGTGTTTGAAGAGCGCTTTAAAGAATGTTTTTTCCCTTGAGTCGTCCCACTCTGCAATGTGCGCTTCTAAATTGTCTTTGCGTTCGAGAATTGCATCGGTAACGTCAAAAATCCCATCATCATCGTCGTCGTCGTCGTTGTACTCTATATCGACTAAAATCGTTTGCGGAGGATTAATTGGAATTCTCGCGATGCCTTTCTTGACGTCTCCAATAAAGTCTCTGTGGAATGATTTCTCGAACGCGGCTAGACATTGCTCTATTGAGTCTGATGCTTTATCTGCATCTCCGACGACGTAATGCACGTCACTTACAGCCAACAAGCTTTCTGCGTGTAATGGGTATTTCCTCAACAAATGCGTAATCGCTCTCGGATCGTGCGTTTCTCTCGCTTGTTGAAACAATTCGTTCGCATCTTGATACGCAACGCCAGTCGAAAACGCGTAATACGACGACGAAAAACATTCTCCCTCCTCATACGCTAAATCCATTCTATACTTCTCATCTAATCTCGCTACTTTGACCATCGATAACCCAATCGCTCTCGATTGTTTCGCCCAATTTGGCTTTGAATACGCAAACATCGACGAAGCCGTCGAAGCCGTCGTCGTCGTTCTATTATCGCCAGCAACAAAACTAAACTTCTTCTTCAGCTCATCTTCAGCTTTCAATTTTCTCACATCGCACTCTAATAACTCATCGTATCTTCTCCTCTGTTCGCTATTCGTACTACTGCCATTTCCATCTAATCTCAGCCCATCAATACCTAGCAGAACAAAATCATCATCATCTTCATCGTCACATCCAATATCTTTCAAAGCTTTCGTGATCTCGTCTTCTTCCACGTTCTTCTTCTTCTTCTTCTTCTTCTTCTGCTTCTTTGTAGCCATCGTTTTACTATCGCTCTTCACCGTTTCCTTTATTTCTTCTTCTTCCTCTTCCTCTTCTTCATCATCATCACTCATCATCAAGAACTGAAACGAGTTCTTAGTCCTATTCTTCGCTATACTACCACAATCTTCATCTTCATCTTCTCCTTCTGCTTCTTCTTCTTCGTCTGCTGCTGAAGTACGCTCGACGGTTCGTTCCTTATTCGCGCGCTTTAGTAATCGATTACTCATACTCTTTTATTTCTCGTCTTTTTATGCGCAATATCCCTTTATGCCGATTTAACTCCTTGTAGGAGTTTTTTTACAAAAACAGGTATATTTCGCGTAAACGCGCTTCTAGACGCGCGTAATTAAGCTTTTTATTCAAATAACCCATCAAGTGTTGTGAAACAATGTCTTACGTGTCATATTCCTTAATCTCTGCGTTTAAGTTTACGATTTTCGTACACTTGGTCGCGCAGTGAACTCGATTGAATTTAGATAGCATTTGTTGTCAAGATGGGCAGAAAATCGAAGTAGTTTTTCGATATTGTTTGACAATAAAACCTCATAATACCTCTCGTATTCGCAACAAAACAAAGTACCATGAGTAATAGGAGGAAAAGAAAGCAATCTCCTGGAAAGAATCAGTCTGCATCTACTCGAAGACGGCCGTCTTCGAAACGAGCAGACTCGACAGGTAAATGAGTGATGCGATTTTGAAAAACAAGCAACAAAACGAAAGAGATAGAAGAAAAAGTGCCACACTTTTATTGTTCGAATACGTTCTTGTATGCCACCAGAGTGCGCCGCCGCGGCGTCGCCGCGAATATTGACGATCTACGAACCCTGCAGCGTGTCATAAAGTTGTATTTGTAACACCCTTTCTTATCCATTTTTCTCCCTATTAAAACACACCCACAGAGCAAAACAACGAAGAACAACAGAACAACATAGAGAAGGAAGACGATTTAGCAACACTAATCGATGAACTCGATGTTGACATGGAATTGAACAGGACGGAACAGAAGATGTTTTCGCAAACGTGTCGAGCGAGTCGTGAGGCGATTAAAAGGGCGAAAATTGAATTGAGAAAGAAGTTTTGGATTCATGAATTGTCTTCGATATCGCAATTGGAATTGGCGTGGGCGAATTATCAATGGGGTGGGAAGGGAAAATATGA
>Ga0115004_10002109_pt1 | contig 16427 bp, 17 predicted proteins | sample ArcticOcean_MG_C_10_FD_88737 | JGI IMG/M metagenome (GOLD analysis project Ga0115004, IMG submission 88737) | Marine microbial communities from western Arctic Ocean - ArcticOcean_MG_CB11_90 | ecosystem: Environmental > Aquatic > Marine > Oceanic | place: Arctic Ocean: Canada Basin | collected...
AGCTGTTGCTTTCGCAATTTTTAACCTTCAAGCAAGAGGTGAAATGTTTGTTACACATAACGATCCTGTCTACGAGGGAATGATTGTAGGATTGGCGTCTAAAAGTGGTGATTTAGAAATAAACGTTATGAAAGGAAAACAGTTAACAAATATGAGAACTCAAGGAACAGACGAGAATGTCGTGTTGACACCCGTGAGAAAAATGTCGATAGCTGAGCAATTAAGCATGCTAAATACTGATGAGGCCCTAGAGATTACCCCTAAATCTTTGAGATTAAGAAAATCTGCTTTGAATCCTCACGATAGAAAAAGACAGTCAAAATCAGCGTAAAAAAATTACCCTGAATAATCTATTAAAATAATAATTTTTAATTTTTTTATTTTTTAGGCTTGAAAACAAAAAATAAAAATTTTAATAACTTTAATATATGGAAAGGCCTTTTAAATATTAATTTGAATGCCAATAAATTTTGACCTTTTAGGGTATAATTTATGATTTTCAAAAGTTGTATATTTCCATAAAATTTTGAAAAATTAATTAGTTTAAAATTATTATTTTTAATTTTTTCTTTTACCCAGCTTTCCAATTCTTTAATTTCTAAATTTATTTTTATTTTAGAAAGATTGAAATCATGAATTCTATAATAAGCCAATGGTTCTTGAATTGCTTTTATATTTTTAATTAAACTTAACCTCACAAATAAATCAAAATCTCCTATTATTGTGTATCTGTTGTCAAATTTAATTTTTTCAAAAATTTTTTTTTTAATAACAGTTGTTAAAATTGGCATTTCAAATTTATCAATGAGTTCTTGAGTTATTTTCCCAGTATATAATTTTTTATTAATATAAATTTTTTTATTTTTCTTTCTTTCATCGTAAAGATATAAATTAGAATATAAAACGTCTAACGTTTTATATTTTGAAAAAACTTTAACTTGTTTTGTTAATTTATCTTTTGACCACCAGTCATCAACATCTAGAAAGGATACTAACTCACCATTGCATTTTTTTATCGCAAGATTTCTAGCTTGGTACAATCTAAATGTTTTTTTTGATTTAAAATATTTAATTCTTTTATCTTTGTATTTTCTTAGCATCAAACTACTTTTGTCGTTTGAGTTATTATCAAAAAAAATTATTTCCCAATTTTGATAACTTTGATATAAAACACTTTTGATGCATTCATCTAAATACTTTTCACCATTATAACAATTAATTATAATGCTAACTAAAGGTTTTTTTTTTAAAATACTTTTAACCATGTCTTAGGTATGTTTTATTATAAATTCTAAAGCTTAAATTTAGATTTTTTACTGTCTGTCAAAAAGCCTTTAACTGTCTCGAGCGTTAATTGTTTGGTGTTTTTTCCAAAAGAATTTATTAAATTAATAATTTTTGGGGGCATAGTTATAATGTTACAACCTATTTGTTTTGCTTGAATAAAATTATAAGCTTCTCTAGTGCTGGCCCATAATATTTCTATATTTTTATATTTATTTACTTTAGAAATACTTTTTTTAAATATCGGTAACGGATCTATACCCTTATCAGCCATTCTGCCCGCAAAAATTGATATAATTGATTTTACTTTTTTATCTAAGGAGTTAAACACTTTGTCCACCTGTTCTTGAGAATAGATTGCAGTAACATTTAATTTTATTCCTTTTGAACTTAGCTCTTTTATAACTGGTCCCATAAACTGACCTTTTGAATTAACAACAGGTATTTTTACGTAGACATTCTTGCCCCAAGTATTAATTTTGTAAGCCTGCTTGAGCATTTCTTTCTCACTGTCAGCAAACACTTCGAAAGATATTGGTTTTTTTGTACAGATTTTTAATATTTTAAGAGAATAATCTTTGTAATTTTTAGCTCCTGATATTCTCATCAGACTTGGGTTGGTTGTAAAACCATTAACAATAGACTTTTTGTTAAAAAATTTTATTGTCTCGTAATCAGCACTGTCACAAAATATTTTTGTTTTCATTAGTCTAAATGTTTAATTATATCTTCTGTCATTTTTTTTGCATCAGCAAATAACATTAAAGTATTGTCTTTATAAAAAAGTTCGTTATCAACGCCTGCATAACCTGGGGACATACTTCTTTTCACAAACAAAACGGATTTACATTTCTCAACATCTAGGATTGGCATCCCAAATATGGGGCTTTTAGGGTCTGTTTTAGCAACGGGGTTGGTTACATCGTTTGCTCCAATTACATACGCTACATCAGTATTTGCAAAATCATTATTAATATCATCAAGTTCAAAAACTTCATCATAAGGGACATTAGCTTCTGCTAGTAAAACATTCATATGGCCTGGCATTCTTCCTGCAACAGGGTGAATAGCATAGCTAACCTTAACGTCATTTTTTTTTAATTTATCTACCATTTCTCTAAGAGCGTGTTGTGCTTGTGCTACAGCCATCCCATAACCAGGTACAATTATTACTGAAGAGGCATTTTTCATTAAAAAAGCTGCATCTTCAGCGTTACCACTTTTAACTGGTTGTTGTTCTGTTTGTTCTTTTGTGTTTTTAGATGAGCTGTCTGTTCCAAATCCACCAAGAATAACGTTTAGAAATGACCTGTTCATACCTTTACACATTATATAAGAAAGGATTGCACCGGAAGATCCTACTAATGCTCCTGTAATAATCAAAGCAGTATTTTCTAGTGTAAATCCGATTCCTGCAGCAGCCCACCCAGAGTAGGAATTAAGCATTGATATTACAACTGGCATATCTGCACCACCAATCGGAATTATAATTAAAAAACCAATAAGCAATGAAGCTACAATTAATATCCAAAAAATTTGTGTAGATTGATTTATAATTAAGTATCCTATTAATGATATTATTAAAATTCCTAATAAAGCATTTAAATAATGTTGACCGGGAAATGTAATTGGCGATCCAGACATTAAACCTTGAAGTTTCATAAAAGCAATTATTGATCCTGTAAAAGTTATTGCTCCTATTGATACTCCAAGCCCCATCTCAATAATACTTGCTGTTTTAATATTTTGAAAAGTACCAAGACCAAAAGAGTCTGGGCTATAATAAGCAGATACAGCAACTAGCACAGCTGCAAGTCCAACTAAACTATGAAAACCAGCTACAAGCTGAGGCATAGCAGTCATTGGTATCTTGAATGCTATAATACCTCCTATGATTCCACCAATAGAAAGAGCAACAACAAAGTAAATCAAATTATTAAAAAAAATATCTACAGATAAGATAGAAACTACTATTGCTAGTATCATGCCTGTTATACCGAAAAAATTTCCCATTCTTGAAGTTTCAGGTGAAGACAGTCCTCTCAGCGCTAAAATAAATAAAACTCCAGTTATTAAAAATAGCATTGATGATAAATTGGCTGACATTATTTATTTTTCTTTTTTTCTTTTTTTTTGTACATTTTCAGCATTCTTTGTGTAACTAAAAATCCACCAAAAATGTTAATGGCTGCTAAAGTAACAGCAACAAATCCTAATATGTTTGAAAAAGATATACTGCTTCCATCTAATGAACTGAAAGAAGCAATGATAGCACCAACTATGATTACTGACGAAATTGCATTAGTTACAGACATTAGAGGGGTGTGGAGAGATGGCGTAACACTCCAAACAACAAAATATCCTATGAATATCGAAAGGATAAAAATACTAAGTCTAAATATAAAAGGATCAATTTCCATAATTTTATTCTTTAATTAGTGTTTTAGAAATTATTTCATCTTCTAAGTTAATGTTAAATTCTTTTTTTTCTTTATTATAAAGGTTTCGTACAAAACTAAACAAATTTTTTGCATATAAACTTGAAGCTGTTGATGGCAGTTTATTCATTAAGTTTTTAATGCCAATTATTTTTATTCCATTAATAATATTAATTTTATCAACTGTTGAATAAGCTGAGTTACCACCTTGCTCAGCTGCTAAATCATATATTATTGAGCCTGGTTTCATCAATTTTACAAGTTCTTCGTTTAGGATTCTTGGCGCAGGTCTTCCAGGTATAAGAGCTGTACAAATTACAATATCATTTTTAATCATTGCTTCTTTTAAAAGATTGACTTGTTTTTTTTTAAATTCTTCACTAGCTTCTTTTGCATAACCACCTGCTGTTTCCAAATTTTCTTCTTGTTCTACCATTAAGAATTTTCCCCCTAGACTTTCTACTTGTTCTTTTGAGGCAACTCTAACATCTGTTGCTGAGACTATCGCTCCTAACCTCTTAGCTGTTGCAATAGCTTGTAGTCCGGCAACGCCTGCACCGATAACTAATACTTTTGCTGCAGGCACTGTTCCTGCTGCTGTCATCATCATAGGAATTGCTTTCTCAAATTCGTATATAGATTCTATCACAGCTCTATACCCAGCTAGATTAGACTGTGAAGAAAGCACATCCATTGACTGAGCTCTTGAAATACGTGGCAGGAGCTCAAGCGAAAAAACATTAATGTTTTTTTTTAAAACTTCTTTAAGTTTTCCTTGGTTGTTTGACGGGTTAAAAATTCCAACAAGAATAGTTTTTTCTTTTAAAGCTTTAGTTTCCTCGTCAGTTGGACAATTTACTTTTAATATTAAATTAGAATTATTAATTACTTCTTTTGAACTGCTATAAAACTTTACACCAGTTTCCTCATATTGTTTGTCTTCAACACCTAAATGGATAGCATAATTTTTTTCTAGATTAACATTGAGACCTAAAGCTATAATATTTTTTGCAGTTTCAGGAGTAATTGAAACTCTCTTTTCTAAATTAATATTTTCCTTTATAGATCCAACTATCATTTTTAAGATTGTATGTTTAAAGTAAAGTTATGGCTAGAATTACTAAAAGTGAAATTACTGCTATAGTTCCAAATAAAACAAGCTTGGTAAAGCCATTCCAAGTATTTTTATGATCTTGTTCTCCCATTTAATTAACCTTGACGAGCTTTATATCTGGGATTTTTTTTATTTATCACGTAGATTTTACCTCTACGCTTAACAATTTTTGAATTGAGATCTCTTTTTCTTAGTGATTTTAGTGAGCTTGCTATTTTCATAATTTTAAAAGTTAGCCTGGCAACGTCCTACTCTCCCATGTCTTAAGACAAAGTACCATTGGCGCTGAAGGACTTTACTTCCGAGTTCGGTATGGGATCGGGTGTGGCCCCTTCGCAATAATTACCAGGCAGTTGCCTTATATTGTTTTTTTTCAAACAAGTAAATACTTTTAAGATTCAATTTATTCAGTATATTCAATGTATTTAGAGGGTATAGATAAAATTGATTATTTCCTATATATCTATACATAAATAATATGGACAAAATAGCTAGTTACAGCTCACTTAAAAATCTTAAAAAAGAAGGATACCCAGTTATAATTGTATCTGTTGCTGATGAAGCAGAAGCAGTCCTTAACGCTTGTTTTGCTGAAGGTATAAAAGTTTTAGCATTTTGTGATAATGAAAAAAGAAAAACACAAAAACTTTTTTGTGGCCTGGAGGTAGTTCATACTCCAACATTAAAAAAACGTTTCCCTGAAGCAAGATTAATAGTTGCTTACCACAATATAAAAGACTGTTCGAGACAGCTTAAAGAATTGGGTTATAGTCAAATTTATTCATCTTTAGAACTACTTAAAAATTACGATGTTGCGAAATATAATCATCGTGTGTCGCCATCTTACATGGCAAATAAAATTATGGTCACTAAAACGAGTCATGAGCTGTATTTTGATGACTCTAAGACTTATTTAAGAAGTATAGATGTCATGATAACAACAAAATGTTCTATGAACTGCGAGAGTTGTGCTAATCTTATGCAGTACTATACCGACGCAAAAAGTGAAGATGAAAAAATATTTGATTCTCTAGAAATATTAAGTAAAAATGTTGACTACGTAGGTGAGTTTAGAGTTATAGGAGGTGAACCACTTATGAATAAAAATTGGGCAAATATTGTTAATGGGATTGTTGAAAGAGATTCAAGTCGTAAAGTTTTTGTTTATACCAATGGAACAATAGCGCCAAAAGATGAACACTTAAAAAGTTTTAAAGGAAAAAATGTTAATTTTTATATTACAGACTACGGAAGTATTTCAAAAAATATCAATAAACTAGAGGAAAGTTTAAAACAACATGGTGTAGGATATATGAGAAAACCTGCAGATAATTGGGTAGATTGCAGTAATGTTAAACAACACAAGAGATCTGTATCAAGATTAAAACAAGTTTTTAAAGAATGTTGTGCCAAACAACTTTATACTCTTTTAAATGGTAAGCTCTATACTTGTCCGTTTATTGCTAATGCATCTAACTTAAAAGCTATCCCTGACAATAAAGCTGATTATGTTGATCTATTATCAGGAGAAGATAATTTAAGAGATAAGTTAAGAAGATTAATAAAAATGGAAAATTTTTTTCCAGCTTGTGATTTTTGTGACGGCCGACCACACGACCCAACTACTGCTTTAGAATATGCAGGAAAGGGATTAATCAAAGCAGGAATTCAGGCACCTGGAAGATTACCGTACACAGAATACAAATAAAAGTTCACAATAGTTAAAAAAATATTTTAAAATAAATAAAAATTTATAGTTTACTTATGTCAGAGCAAGTTTGTGTAAGTGTAATTGTTCCCTTTTACAACTCCGAAAAATATATAAAAAATTGTCTTAGTACATTGTTGGCACAAGATTTCAAAAAACCATTTGAAATAATCATGGTTGACGATGCTTCCACAGACAGTGGAGAAAAGATAATAAAACTACACAAAATACCTTTGCTTCAATTATTTTCCTTGCCTTCAAATATCGGCCAGTCCGCCGCGCGAAATATAGGGATAAAAAATGCAAAAGGAAAATATATTTTTTTATTGGATGTTGACGATGAACTAAACAAAAATACTTTAACAACTTTATACGATATTGCAGAAAAGGAAGACTGTGATTTTGTTTTCAGCGATTATAAGCGTATTGAAAAATCACAAAATCAAAGAAGTAATATTTTTAATTATCCAGATAATGAGTTTTTTAACACTGAAGAAATTTTGGAAGCAATGAGAAAAGAACTCTATGAGCATAATCCTTTATATGGACATCTTGGATTATTTGGTTGTAATGGTCGCTTAATCAAACGTTCAATTATTTATGATAACAAAATATCATTTTGTGAAGAATTACGTTTTTTAGAAGATAAAACTTTCGCTTGGGATGTTCTAGGCTTTGTCAAAAAAGCGAGATACGTGAGAGAACAATTATACTCTTACCATGTCTATCCGAACGTCAGTACAGCAGTTATTGATGGTGTAAATCGTGGTTTTCCAATGAATCATTTTAAATTAGTTCAAAAGCATATTCAAAACAGCTTGAGACATCGTGGGCTTACTGAAAGTAAAATTGAAAAATTTGGTGACCAAGGATTAATTTTTTTTATTATATCCCTACTAGTATCTTATAGTAGGTGTATAGCTTTGGGAAAAGTTGAGTTTAAAAAAGGTATAGAATCTCGTAAAAGAATCATAAGTGAAATAATTAATGATGTTAATGTTTCTAAAGCTATAAAAAATTATTATAGATCAAAAAAAGAAAGCTATTGGATACCTAAGGCGATTGCTTGGCGTTCCCAATTTTTATTAGAACTTGCCTGCACAATAAGAGGGAAAGAAACAATTAAAATGAGAAGAAAAGGAACAAAGTAACACCTAGTAAAATTGGTGGGGAATGTTGGTAACGCTCCAACTACCTCTGCAATGTCAATGCAGCACTCTACTTTTGAGCTAATCCCCCTTTATTTTTTAATTTTATATTTTGAAATCTTCTCATATTCTTTGATTTGATTAATTGAAAAATTAAAAATATTTTCTGACTTATTGTAGTAGGTTTTATACCATTTAGTCGTGTAATAAACTGAGTCTTTTAAGTTTAATAAACATTTCCAACCTAATTTTTTATTAGCTTTTGTTGAGTCTAACTGTAGAAGGTTTGACTCAAAGAAACTTTTATTCTTCTTAATTATCCAGCTTACTTTTCCCCAATTAGTTTTCATTTCTTTAACAATATTTACCACATCTCTATTTTCTTTTTTTTTCGGTCCAAAATTAAAAATCTCTCCATTAATTGATTTATTATTTTTTAAGTTAATTGCTAGTATTAGATATCCTCTTAATACATCTAAAACATGCTGCCATGGCCTTGTAGATTTTGGATTTCTTAGTATGACTGTCTTGTTTTTTGACCAACGTTTCATACAATCAGGTATTAATCTCCCCTCTGCCCAGTCTCCACCACCTATAACATTTCCTGCTCTTGCAATGGCAATCTTAATATTTTTCTTTTTTTTAAAATATGAATTCATGTAAGATTGAGCTGCTAAATCTGCAGATGCTTTGGAGGCGCTGTACGGATCTAAACTTCCTAATTTGTCATTTTCTTTATATCCCCTCTCAATTTCTAGATTTTGGTAAACTTTATCACTCGTAATTATAACAACGGTAATTTTTTTTTTATATCTCTTTAGAGTTTCTAAAATATTAATTGTACCAAGTGTGTTTGTTTCCCATGTATATTTTGGGTTGAGATAAGATCTTTTTACTATAGCTTCTGCTCCAAGGTGAAATAAGTAATCAGGATTAAATTTAAATATTTGTTTGCTAATTTTATTATATTTTCTTAAATCAATTTTTTTATCAAATATCTTATTTTTTAATTTCAAAATTTCAAAATTTGACGGATTTGATACAGTATTAGAAGAAACCCCCATAACATTAGCACCCATATGATTTAGCCAGAGTGTCAACCAAGATCCTTTAAACCCGGTATGCCCTGTGATTAAGACTTTTTTATTATTAAAATATTTCTTCATTATTTTCTTTTTTTCCAAATAAATTTATTAATTTTGTAAATTTTTTCTAGTTCATCCCTGTCCCTCTTAACATCTATACACTTCCAAAACCCGGTATGTTTAAAAGCCATAAACTGTTTTTTTTTAGATGCTTCTTCTAAAGGCTTTTTTTCTAAAATATCAGCATCTTTTTTAATTAGGTCTAAAAAAGAAGTTTTTGCGATAAAAAAACCTCCATTTATCCATCCATTTGTAACTTGCGGTTTTTCCTTAAATGATGTGACTGAATTTTTTTTTAAAATCAATTCTCCAAATCTTGCTGGAGGTCGGACAGCGGTTACTGTAATAAGATTTTTATTTTTAAGGTGAAATTTTTTTAGTTTTTTAATATCGACATCACTAACACCGTCGCCGTAAGTAAACATAAAGTTAACGTCTTTATCTAGATATTTTTTTATTCTTTTAAGCCTACCGCCTGTTAAAGATTTTTTCCCAGTATCAACAATAGTTATATTACATTTTTTATCAAAAATTTTTGCTTCAAATACTTTTCCACTTGTTCTAAAATTTTTAAAATATCTTTTAATAATATTACTTTTATACCCAGCCGCTATATAGAAATTTTTTAGACCATGATTTATATAATGATTAATTATATGAATAATAATTGGATGTTTTCCAATTTTTATCATTGGTTTGGGTATAGTTTTTGTGTACTCCGCTAATCTAGTTCCAAAACCGCCTGCTAAAATTACCACTTTCATATTTTATTTTTATAAAAATTAATAGTTTGCATTATACCTTTCTTAAATTTAACTGTTGGCTTCCAGTTGATTAACTTTTTTGACTTAAGCACACTAGGGTATGTCATTAAATTTTCTTCTTTCCTCAATGTTAATTTTCCAAATTCAGGTATACCTTTTTTAATTCTAATTTTTATTGTGTTTATAATTTTTTTTACCTTAAAATATCTTCCGTATCCAATATTGATTATTTCTCCATTTGTTGCGCTTGAACTACGAAGGCACTTATCAATTGCTCTAATAAAGTCAGATATATATAAGAAATCTCTGTACTGTTCACCGCTCGAGCATGGAAATCTTTTATCTCTTAGGCAATTGTCAATTACAAAAGGAATGATTCTATTTTTTTCCTGATTTGGACCGTAAATTTGATATGGTCTTAAAATTATTGAAGGAAAATTATATTTTTTTTTCAGCAATATTAGATGTTGAGTCGATTTATACTTAGCTTTTCCGTAATGAGATAGTGGTTTGCTAATATTTCTTTCTATTTGGGGAGATTTGGCTTTTCCATACTCCATTGAACTACCTATTTGAATAAATTTTTTTACACCGCTCCTTAAAAACAGATTAGATAAATTTTTTAATCCAATAAAATGACTCTTATGTACCTTGTTGTAATTACCGTGATCAACGTTTCCGCCTAAATTAACAACATAAGTCATATCCAAGTGGTGTTCGATTTTTTTTTTTAATATTTTTTTTTTTGCGATATCAACGTATAAATATTTTACCTTATTTAAACGTCTTTTTTTTGAAGGTTTTGATCGTGAGATACTAAAAACTTTGTATTTTTTTTTTAAGCAAAATTTAGCAAGATGATAACCAATAAAGCCAGTTGCACCAATTATTAAAATTTTTTTTATTGATGTGCTATTTTTCATTTACATCTTCAAATCTTTAAATAACAGATTTACTATCTTTATACCAAGTATAATTTTTTTTTGGAACCTTCCATTCAATTCCATAAATATACTCTAAGTATTCCTCTGGTTTAAAAGGAATTTTAACTTTGAGTTCTTGAAAATAAACAGTTTTTGGTTTTCCAATTAAATCTAAAGGTTCAGAATAGCCAATTTGTTTATAAAATAATTTTTTTTTTATTAAATATTTTTTTAAATATTTAAATAAATTACTAGATAAAGAAAAAAAATTTAATAATTTTTTATATTTTCCATTATATTTTTTATATTCAGCTAAAGCATCGACTAGTTTCATAAAATTATTTTTTGGTATGTGCCATTTTATATAAGCAAGATCTTTATTTTTAGATATTTCATAGAAATTGATGTCTACTATTCTTCCGCCCAATCGATCAAATGAAACGACGTCAGACTCGACACCAAATCCTTCTCTTAATTTAAATCCTTTTTTTATAATTAAATTTATAATTTCTTTTTTATTTACTTGATTTGACCACACCGCGAGATCAATATCATGATCCCAATCTATTAGCTTTTTATCTCTAATAATTCCCAATAATGTTCCGTGGCATATCCAGTATGGAATATTATTGCTATTAAAAATATTTATAATGATTTTAAAATTTGGATCTTTTTTTAAAAAGTTTGCCAATTTTTTATTTTCCTGGGATTAAATCTAATATTTTTTTGATTGGATAAAGGTCATTGTTTGATTCTTTGGATCTACCATATTTTAAAATTTTTAAAGCTACTTTCTCCATTGCGGGATAGGATGCTCTCAACATGTGGTTGGCATAAATTACTATATTAAAACCTCTATCAATAAGTTCTTTTTCTCTAACTTGATTATAAGTTGATGGCACACAAACTAAAGGAACATTTGGAAAATTTTTTTTAAAACTTTTAGCAAAATTAAAAATTTCTTTTGGGTCTTTTGATTTGCTGTGTATCATTACACCGTCAGCACCTGACCCAACGTACATGTTTGCTCTATCCAATGCATCTTTTAGAGGCTTCCCTAGTATAAGGCTTTCTATCCTTGCAAATACCATGAAGTCATCACTTCTTTTAGCTTTATTAGCTACAATTATTTTTTCAGCAAATTTTTTTTTGTTTTCTTGAGTTTGATTTGAAGTATTTTGATATAAAGAATTTTGTTTTAATCCAGTTTTGTCCTCAAAAATTACAGCTGATATCCCTAATCTTTCCATAGATTTAATTTTCATGTCCAGATGATCAATTTGACCACCCGTGTCCCCATCATAAATTAATGGTTTAGTAGTTACGTCGAAAATTTGATCTATACCCCCTAATCTTTGAGAATTATCTAGAGATTCATTGTCTGGCTTTCCTAATGCTGTTGAGTCTGTCAAAGAACTTGACCAAAATCCGTCAAAACTAATTTTTTTTCCTTTTTTATAGTAAGATGCATTCTCTGCTATAATCGCAGAAATAGGACTGTGTGACTCCAAGAATCTTAATATTGTTTTGGAATCTAACAATCTCCGTAACATCCCTCTTCTTATGTCTGCGGTTATGGAGATATTGTTCAAATGCTCTGCTAGTGCTGATGATCTAACACCTTTTGTGTACGGAACTTCTATCAATTTTCCACCATATTTTTTTAGAGCATTCATACAGTTTTTTCTGTAGACACTTTCATATCCTTTTTTCCAATCGTCTCCATGTACCATATAGTCTGGTTTGTATTTTTTAATATTGTGTGAATAGTCACTTTCCAGCTGCGGGACTACTTTTATTACTCCTTTAAAGTTTAGTAAAATTTTTTTTCTTTGATCAAAATTTAGATTTGGAAGTCTTTTAGTTTGTGATATTGCTTTATCCGAAAGTAGCCCAATTAAAATTTCACCATATTGTCTAGCTGTTTCTAGCAAATTCATGTGGCCATGATGGATGCTATCTGCGCTGAGACCTATGTAGACGATTTTTTTATTTTTCATAAATTGTTCAAAAAATGAACGCTATACAAATTTTTTTTACCTGTAAAGACATTGGTCAGTTATATTTCTTAAAAATCAAAGGAATATCTTTTATTTTTAGTTTTATAGGGTTATTTCTTAGTCTTTGATCGTTAACTCGATCTAAAATTTTTGAAATATCTTTATTGATATTAATTCCAAGTTTCATCCAGTTCTGGGAAAGGTTTGCTCTTTTTTTTATTAAATTAATATAATTATCTAATTCAAATATATTTTGAGTATTCGTAATCTCAAAAAGTAAATTATATCTTTTTTTTAAATTAAAACTTGTGTCAGAAATTTTTTTTTGATTGAAATAATTAAATTTTAATATTTGATTGAAAGATAAAGAAACAGCATGGCCGTGAGGGACTCCGTACATACTGGTAAATGGGTATGATATTGCATGAGGTGCTATAGTTTTAGAAATATTTATAGCTTTACCCGCTAAATTTGCGCCTATCTGCATTCTATGAGCATTATTAATATTTTTATTTTCACAAAATAACACATAATTTTTTACAAGAATTTTAAGGGCGCACGTCGCAAAAAAAATACTTTGACTATTAGATTTTAATGAAAAAATTGACTCTATAGCTTGGCTAATTGCATCAAATCCCGTAGATGCATCCAGTTTTTTTTTAGATGATAAAATTAACTTTGGAAATAAATAATAATAGTCTGGTCTAATTTTTTTTCCTTCCACTGAATATTTGATATTATTTATATAGATAACCGCATTAGAAGTAACCTCGGCTCCTGAGCCTGCTGTAGTAGGTATAGCTATAACTTTAGTCTTATCTTTATCAAAATCATTATTTACTATTTTTTTTTTTAAATTCTTATCATTGTTAAACACACTACTAATTTTAGCTAGGTCCATAACACAGCCACCCCCTATAGAAATAATTAAATTTGGTTTGAAATTTTTTTTAATTTTTATAATTTCACTTACTTCATTCAATTCAGGTAAAAAATTTTTTTTAAAGTATATTTGAAGAGTCTTTTCTTTTAAAATTTCTAGAAATAATTTATCTGCTCCAGTTTTATAAAAGGAATTTTTTCCCGATATTAACAATATTTTTTTTATTTTTTTATTATTAATAATTTTTTTTTTTTCAGAAATGTTAGAAACTTTTATGCTCATTGCTTTATAGTTGGTTGATAATTTTGGTTGAGGAAATATTTTTTGTATAAGGAACGTCTATTACTTTCCCCCTCCATGCTTTAACTGTTTTTATTAGCTCTTTTCTGGTTTTCGTTTGAGGTCCTTTTTTCCAATCATCTCCGTGCACTACGTAATTAAATTTATAAATTTTTACTAATGAAATTATATCTTCTAGTGATTCCACAGGGATAATATGCTCGATATTCTTTAACATTTTAGCAAACTTCTTTCTTGTTGCGTAATTATTTATAGGGTTGTTTCTTTTGTAGGTTCTAATACCTCTATCTGTAACCAATCCTAAGATAATATTTCCATATTTTTTAGCGTGATTTAAAATATTTACGTGTCCAATATGTAAAAAATCTAGTGTCATTGGCACAAAAACAAATGGTCTATTTATTTTTAATGGAATTTTTTTTTTCATATATTTATTTTATATATTAAAAACTTTTTTCAAAATCTTTTTTTATTTTTAATAAATTTCTAGGACGTGTTAAATTTTCTAAAGTTCCTTTATCAATCTTAACTTCTAAGAAGCTAGGTCCCTCTGATTTAAGAAATTTTTTTATAACTAATATAATATTTTTTTTATCTTTTATTTCAAAATAATTTTTATAACCGACTGATAATACAAGCTGCTTAATATTGACGTTGTTAATGTTTGTAGTTTGCCCACCTACCGATTCGTGTGAAAAATTATTAAGTAGAATATGCTTGAAATTTTTTTTTAATACGTTTCCTACGCTAACTACAGAACCAAGATGCATTAAAAGCGAACCGTCACCATCCAGACATATTACTTCTTTGTTTGTATTCATAGCTACGCCAAGAGCAACCATTGAAGAGTGACCCATTCCCCCTACCATGTAAAAATCTTTTCCCTTGTTTAAATTATTGTTAATTCTGATTTGATACAACTCTCTAGATGTAAAACCTGTGGTAGCTATAATTTTAGTTTTAAGGTTAATATCCTTGAGTAGTTGTTTAATTACTATGCTTCTTTTTATTTGATAAATTTTTTTTGAAGAAAATTGTTCTTTTGAAAAATCTTTTAAAATACCTTTGGAAATTAAACAAGCTACTGGTTGTTTGGATGTTCTGGAGTACGTGATAATTTTTTTTAATTTTTTAAAATCTTGTATTGTTTTAATTACACAATATTTAATATTTAGAAGTTTTAAAAGCTTTATGGTAATTGCTCCCTTAACCATATGTTGAGGTTCGTCTTTAATGCCTGGTGTTCCCCTCCAGCCTACCAATAAAAGCATTGGAATTGAATAAATTTTCTTGTGCGCGATAGAGATCAAAGGATTTATAGCATTACCTAACCCAGAATTTTGCATATACACGCATGGTATTTTATTTGTAGATAAAAAATATCCTATAGCTAACGCCACTGCAGATCCTTCGTTACCAGTCACGAAGTGATGGTTTTTTTTTTTATTTTTTAAATATTTATTAGTTTCTTTTAAAACACTATCAGGAACTCCTGTAAAAAAACTTATTCCATTTTTTTTTAGAAAATTAAAAAATTTTTTTACATCTATCATTTTTTAAACAAATAGTTTTTGTAGCAAGTGATATAAATACCGCCAATAAATATCAACAATGTTTTAAAAAATATATAAAAATATATATAGTTTAATAAAGTTATATTAAAGTAATAATTATCAATAAAAATTAATAAGATAATTATATCAATTGTTCTCGATCTTTCGTCAATAAAATTTTGTATAAAGTTTTTTATTTTTGTTAAATAATGAGGATTGTTTTTTTTAAACATATTATTATTTTTCATGTTTATTTTATTAATTATTTCACTTTTTTTATTTGTTTTAAAAAGCTTATACATAGCTAAATGATAAGAATAGTCTTTTAAATCAACAGCTTTCATTAATATAATTAGTAAGGCTAATATGATAAATAAAAAATTATTTTCTTTATTGTAAAGATAAACACCAAAGCCACAGAGATAACTGTAGGAGCCGACAAGTGCTCCCCAATTATCAAGTAAATCACCAAGATTGGATGTTTTTTTTTTTATTCTTGCTAGAAGCCCATCAGCAGCGTCGAAACTGCTTTTAGTAAACAGAAAAATTAAAGATAAAAAAATTAATGTATCATTATTACTTGCTAAAAATAATCCACTTAGAAAACCTAGAATGATATAAATACCCGTTATGTTGTTGGGGGAAATTTTAGTAAACTGAGCAAAAAAAACTATTAAAGCGGATGTTTCGATAAAATATTTAAATTTTATATAACTATATGGATTCATAAACCATTTATCCATATCTATACCATCGCTTTTGATTTTTTTGTTTTCTTCTTGATGATGGATAGATCTTATCTGACTAAGCTTAATTATTTTTATTTTATCTTTCTTAGTTTTAATCATTACTAGATGACAAATTTTCTAACGACATAAATATTAGATTGTCAGTATAAGTTTTTATCGAAATATTAATTTATTTATACTTTTATATTATATTTTGAATTTGTTCAATTATTGAACAATAAAACAATTTTTTTAATCTTTTGTCAAAGAGTTTTTTGGGTAGTTAAACGAAAAAACCCGCTCTTGCGAACGGGTTTAATTTATTCGTTGTAAAATAATATCAAATTATATTTAATAAAAAGTGTCTTTCTTGATACTGAAAATTTTTTTCAGTGCATAAATCAAGCCAATTGAGCTATTAGTACTGGTCAGCTACACG
>Ga0115004_10002112_pt1 | contig 16404 bp, 9 predicted proteins | sample ArcticOcean_MG_C_10_FD_88737 | JGI IMG/M metagenome (GOLD analysis project Ga0115004, IMG submission 88737) | Marine microbial communities from western Arctic Ocean - ArcticOcean_MG_CB11_90 | ecosystem: Environmental > Aquatic > Marine > Oceanic | place: Arctic Ocean: Canada Basin | collected...
AGTAATTAATTATTAAAATTGAAACCCTAGTGAAATATTAAAACGTAAACCTTGACCAACGAATACTCCTGCTGAATTTGCACTAAAATCTGATCCAAATTGGTTTGTTCTAGCATCAGAAATGTATAATGTATTTAATGCATTAAAGACGTTCGCTCTTAAATTTAAACTGCTTTTTTCAAATCTAAAACGATAGCCGGCATGAATACTCATTAATCCGTAGGAAGGGATTTCCCATGATTCTGTTCCCCCATTGGCGCCTGTTAAGCTAAAAGGATCAAAGTCACTGAAATATCTATCGAAATAAGTATATTTAATTTTAAAGTATCCATTTTTAATAAAAGCATATCTTAAACTTGCTGCGTAAGTTGATTGGGCAGCGTCGCCAACATGAACACCTTTTGCATCAAATTCAAATTCAGTACCTAATACATCAACTATCTCTGAAGACCGCCAAGTCCAATCTCCGTAGCTAGCCATCCCTTCAATAGTCCATTTTTTATTTAATCTAAAGGAGGCATCAATTTCAGTTCCCAAATGAAGTGCATCCATACCATTTACATTCGCTCTTATGAACTCCGTAGGATCTTGAGGGTCAGGTATACTGACTCCATATGGAAAGGGTTTGTTTTGCCAATGTGTATAATACCCATTTACATTTACACTGACTCTTTTACTTCTGAAACCATAGCCAAGTTCAAAAGCATATATATTTTCATTTAAAATCTCTTCAAAGAATTCGTTTGTATTATTGTCAACCACATTGCTATACTGTGGAGTTCTACTTAGGTATCCTAAGTTCATAAAAATGTTAGACCGTTCAGTAAAATTAAAGTTAGCACCTGCTTTAATTGTCCCCCCAAATAAGCATTTCCAATCGGTACTTGAAGTTTCTAGGCCATCTGAAGATGCTGTATAATTCACACCACCCAAGGTCACTGTGTCTGAAACATAGTTTAATCTACCATCTTGGCTTAAGATGTGGGTTCCAATCTCAATAATAGAGTCACCAACTTGCATTGTTTTCTTTCTAAAATAATCTTCACCTTTATAGCCATTAGAAACACCGGAAAGATTAAAAAAAGCTGTCCATCTTCCGAAAGAATATTCGGCCTGACCAAAAGCTCCAATCCATTGAACAAAACCAGCACGATCATTTTGATAAGGTTGATTAGCAATTTTATCCCCAACTACTTTTTTAATTTCTATTGCATTTTGATCTGCAGAATTAATAAAATAATCTCCCCCTAATAAGTTTTTAATCTCAGTATAATGTGTCCCCTTATAATAGCGATAATCTAGACCTCCAGCAATATTCCATTTTTCATCTATTTTATAATCAAATTGAGACAAAGCTCCAATCCACATATGATTATTGACAGAAGCAGATAAAATTTGAGAAGATTTTAATAAATTATCATCGTATTTACTTTCTGCAGTTGAAGTTGTTGTTCCAAAAAAAGTTTGCCATTGATTATTATATTCAATTTCATTCCAAGCAATTTGGTTGTTCTCATCACGAATAATTGTTGAAGAAGATCCAAAATAACGCTGCCCTCCGCCACGACCAATTGAAACATAAGCCATATTAGACCATGATAGGTTATCATTGATAATCCAAAAATCTTTTAATGTAACTTGTGGCTTGTGGTAGTAATTTCGGCGCTCATTAAGTAATGATTGATTACCATTTGTACTATCAGTATAATAGCCCCAGTGTTGATTATACCTTGGGCCATTGTTTACATTTGTAGTATCAAAATTAGTTACCCCTAATTTTGAAGCATATGACGAATCCCAATATTCTATTCGTTGATTATAAGACCTTTGCCCATGTTGTTGAGGTGCGCCAAACCCACTTAAAGAAATAACATGGCTCTTAATTTTCTTTTGAATCTTTAAATAATAGAATGCACCTTGTGTATTTAATCCATCTACCCATCCATTCCCTTGCTTGTATGAACCTGAAAATAAAACCCCCCAACCATTCTTAAGTGTTCCTGACTTATAAGACAAGGATGTTCTAAGAAAATTTCCTGAACCATATTCTTGTCTCACTTTAACCTCTCGCTTACCCCCCGTATTTTGAGTAAGAATATTCATCGTACCTCCAACAGAAGGCATAGCTAACTTAGTTGCACCAAGGCCTCTTTGTACCTGTATCTGTTGTGTTATTGCGTCTAAACCAAACCAATTAGACCAATATACAGCACCATTTTCCATATCATTAACAGGAACCCCATCAATCATTACACCTACATTACGCTGATCAAAACCACGAATAGTAATTCGTGCATCTCCATCTCCACCACCTTGTTGTGTCGCATGAACACCAGGCTTAGAATTTAAAATCATTGGTAAGTCTTGAGATCCTAACTCTTCATTAATTTCCCGAGTACCGATGGTAGAAACTGCAACGGGGGTTTTTCTGTCCTGCGCTAAATTTCCAATAACATTTACCTCTTCAATTTCCTGACTCCCACCTAATATAATAGACATGTCAAAGTTTTCACTATCTATAACTACGTTTACTCTAAGGGTATCAAAAGATAACATTGTAATTACAACATTATATAATCCAAAAGGAACAGCATTAATACTATAGTTACCATCATAATCTGAATATGCTTTATGCTTATCAGAAAAGATGATTTTAGCACCAACAACGGGTTGCTTAGCACCATTATCAATTACTGTACCCGTTACAGTTGCAGTTTGACTCATAGCATTCCATGAAGTCATTAAAATTAGAGTACATAAAATTAGTCTCATACGAAAAAACTCAACTTCTTTTAGAAAAAAGAATCTAAATTATTTAATGATTACACGTTTAATAATGCTATTACCTTCATTTCCTGTAAGTTTTACAAAAAATACGCCTCTAGTTTCTTTTAAATCAAAAGAAACTAAAGCACTTGAATTGTTTGTGATAGACTCAATTTTTTGTCCTAATGAATTTACAACTAATATCGTTGCATAATCTGAAGCACCATTTATATAAAACTCACCGTTTGATGGGTTAGGAAAAATAGAAACTGAAGATTTAGAAGCCTCTTCTACTGATAGTGGATTACAATCGCAATCATGTGAACCTAGAGAAGCCCAATTACCATATAATTGCCCACCAATATCAATAACAGGGGGTATTGAATCGTACTCTGCTAATGGATCAAAATAAGAAATTGTTGGATTTGTTTCTCCTTTTACTATATATGCTTTTCGAATCATTGAATGATCTTCAGTTACTACAAGACCTGAGCCTATGTATGGGAATTCTGATGTCCATCCACCAAAACCAGGAATTTCTGGATCTTCTCCTATCTTCCCAAACACATCAATTAAGGTTGCTCCAGTAATATTTGAAGTTGTTCCCTTCGCTAATACAACAGCATCATTTCCATTAAAGTAAAATGCATTTGAAGTATAATAATCAGGACAATAAAAAGCATCAGCCCTTACCTGTAAAGAATCCCAAATCGGAGTATCTTGGTCTATTCCATTTGGATCTAATTGTTCTAATACAGCTACATGAACATCATGAGCAGCTAATAAACCAGTCAACTGTACTGCATTAGCAGCTGTTGCAGTAGTTGCACCATTAGAATATCTAATCACCATATATTGACTCAAGTCAATTGATGTGCTTGTTGGATTATAAATTTCTAACGCTTTATTGTTGCTCCAGCCTTCTGCATATTCAGAAATAAAGAGCTCATTACAATCGATTAGTTGGGCGAATGTCATTGAACTCAGAATTGTACTTAATACAAGTAATGTTCTTTTCATAAGAATTTATTTTTTATTTATTTGGTAAAGATATTGCTTAGGTAGGGATGACGATGTGTACATAAAATTAGACACATAAAGTTTCATGGGTCTTTGCAAGAAACTTAGTGGAATAAGCAATTTGTGGCACATCTTAAATCATTCTTGGTACTGTTTTTTATCTTTGATATGGTTTCAGCAAAAATTAGCATCAAGGTTAACATATCAAATGTATGCATCAAAAATAAGGTATTTTAAGTTAAGTTACATCACTATTTTATCAACAAACCATTAATCTTTTTAACCATTCAACGAATGTAAATCTCTAAACATTTAGTTATTTTAGGCTCACAATTAACAAATAACAAGAAGAAAATGTTCAAGAATATCTCAATATTATTAGTCACATTACTTGTCAGCTCATTAATTTATGCTCAAAAATTAAGTGTAGAAAAAATATGGAAAAACTACGAATTCTTCGGGGCTTCTGTTGATGGATTCAGGTCAATGAATGATGGGAATTATTTTAGCAAAACAAAGCGTAAGGCACAAGGAATATCAATAACTAAACATGCCTTCTCAAACTATGAAGGAAAAGGAGAGGTCATTGTATCACCAGAAATGTTACAATTTAAAGATGAAACATTAGAAATGGATGACTATTTTTTCAACCTAGATGAAACAAAAGCACTAATAACAACCGAAACTAAGAGTATTTATAGAAGAAGCTACTCAGCCGTTTATTATTTATTAGACCTTAAAACAGGTCAACTACAATCATTAGACGACCAGCATTCACCGCAAACATTGGCTGAATATTCACCTGATGGCAAAAAAGTTTCTTACATCTATGAAAACAATCTTTTCTTAAAAGACATTTCAACCTCTAAAATAACACAGGTTACCCAAGATGGAAAAAAAAACAAAATCATCAACGGAACAACTGACTGGGTTTATGAAGAGGAATTTTCACTCACAAAAGGATATGATTGGTCACCTGACAGTAAAAATATCGCATTCTTAAAATTTGACGAATCAGATGTAAAAGAATTCACAATGACTTCTTACAATGAACTTTACCCTGAACTATACACCTTTAAATACCCTAAAGCTGGAGAAGATAATTCTAAAGTGACAGCCGTCATGTATAATCTAGACAAAAACTCAACAGCACCGATAAATCTGGGAGAATACGAATACATACCTCGATTAAAATGGTCTGGTTCAGAAAATAAATTAATTATTCAAACATTAAATAGACACCAAAATAATCTGAAGTACTATTTAGTATCAATGAATTCAGCAGAGATTAAAGCTAACATGTTTTTCGAAGAAAATTCAGACACCTATGTTGACGTAGATGATAACCTTTTGATATTAAATGATGGGGAGTCTATTTTAAGAACAAGTGAAATAGATGGCCATAATCACATCTACAATCTTTATTTTGATGGTTCAACAACTCAAATTACAACAGGAGACTGGGATGTTATTGAATTTTTAGGCGTTGATGACAAAAACACAACAATATACTACACCTCAGCAGAAGCAGGTGCAATACATAAAGGGATTTACAAAATAGATGTCACTGGAAAGAAAAAAACTCCAATTAGCTTAGAAACGGGTTCAAATGACGCAGAATTTTCGAATGGGATGAGCTATTTCATTAAAACATATTCAAATGCGAATACCCCTCCAGTTTTCACACTATGTAATAACAAAGGAAAGGAGCTTACTAATTTAGAAAATAACAGCGCTTTAAATAAAAGACTCTCAAAATACAACCTGAGCAAAAAGTCGTTTGTCAAGTTTAAAGGAGCTGAGCAAGATTTGAATGGATGGGTTATTAAGCCAGCTAACTTTGACCCTTCAAAGAAATACCCAGTTTATATTAATATCTATGGAGGCCCTGGGTCTAATATGGTTTCAGATTCATGGGGAAGTGTTAATTATATGTATCACCAACTACTCGTAGAAAATGGATATATAGTAGTTTCTGTAGATCCAAGAGGAACAATGTATAGAGGGGAGGAATTTAAGAAGTCAACATATTTACAACTAGGAAAGCTAGAAACAGAAGATTTTATTGCTGTTGCAAAAGAGCTGCAAGGATACAACTATGTTGACGCTTCAAGAATTGGGATTATGGGATGGAGTTATGGTGGATTTATGACCTCACTAGCGATGACGAAAGGTGCAGACATATTTAAAATGGGGATTGCTGTTGCTCCTGTTACCAATTGGAGGTATTACGACAATATTTACACAGAACGTTTTATGAGAACACCGCAAGAAAACGAATATGGGTACGACTCAAATTCGCCAATTAATTTTGTAGACAAATTAAAAGGGAACTATTTATTAATTCATGGGTCAGGGGATGACAATGTACATTATCAAAATACAATGGAAATGATTAGCGCAATGGTCGCGGCAGACAAACAGTTCGATTTATTTATTTATCCAAACAAAAATCATGGCATTTATGGCGGAAACACGAGAAATCACCTCTTCAATATGATATTTGAGTACACATTAAAAAACTTATAAAAAAAACATCCTACGAATTAAAATAAACTCCAAAGACATATCGTAGATATCATTTGTTCTCTTATCTTAGCCGGTTAAGTATGAATATTATTATAGACTAGGGAAACAAATGGGTGAAATTGCTAAATTAGAATTAAACGGGAAATTGTATGAATTACCTGTTATAGAAGGAACAGAAAACGAGAAAGGAATTGATATCAGCTCACTTCGTGCTGCAACTGGAGGATATATTACTTTAGATCCAGGATTTAAGAACACTGGTAGTACTAAAAGTGCCATTACTTATCTTGATGGGGAAAATGGAATACTGCGCTACAGAGGCTATCCTATAGATCAACTAGCTGACAATGCAAGTTTTTTAGAAGTTTCATTTTTAATTATTTACGGTAATTTACCTACTAAAGTTGAATTAGATCAATTTAAGGAAAGCATAACAAACCATACATTGGTTCATGAAGACATGAAACAGTTCTTTGAAGCTTATCCAGCTAAAGCTCACCCTATGGGAGTTTTAGCATCTATGATTTGTTCTCTCTCTACATTCTATCCTGAATCATTAAATGAAGATAGAGCGCCAGAAGCAAAAGATTTAACGATTCATAGATTAATCGCTAAGCTACCTACACTAGCAGCATGGTCATATAAGAATGCAAGACGTCATCCTTTCATGTATCCTAACAACAACTTTGATTACTGCGAAAACTTTCTTCACATGATGTTTGCTATGCCTACATCTAATTACGAAATAGATTCAGTAGTAGTCTCTGCGCTTAATAAATTATTAATATTACATGCTGAACACGAACAAAACTGTTCTACCTCTACTGTCAGAATTGTTGGTTCATCTCATGCTAATCTATATGCTTCTGTTTCTGCTGGTATTTCTGCATTATGGGGTCCTCTTCATGGTGGAGCAAATCAGGCAGTAATTGAAATGTTAGAGAAAATTTCAAATGACGGTGGTAATGTTGACAAATGGGTAGCAAAAGCAAAAGATAAAAATGACTCTTTCCGTTTAATGGGATTCGGTCATAGAGTTTATAAAAACTTTGATCCTAGAGCAACAATAATTAAGAAAGCTTGTGATGAAGTTTTAGTTAAGCTAGGAGTCAATGATCCATTATTGGAAATTGCCAAGAAATTAGAAAAGGTAGCTTTAGAAGATGAGTACTTCAAAGCAAGAAATTTATATCCAAATGTTGATTTCTACTCAGGCATCATATATAAAGCAATTGGTATTCCAACAGAGATGTTTACAGTAATGTTTGCTATAGGGCGTCTACCAGGATGGATTGCGCAATGGGGAGAAATGATTGAAAACAAGGAGCCAATTGGAAGACCTCGCCAGATTTACACTGGTGAAAATCATCGTGATTATGTTCCAGTTGAAAAAAGATAAAGTATAGAACAAAAAAGGAGCTTGTTAAGCTCCTTTTTTGTTCTATACTTTATCTTTCATCTTCTCGATTTTGAAACTTAGCCTTCTTTGAACCAGCATAAATAGAATACTTTCTGAACGAACATTCCAAATCTCCATTGAAGAGTTTTATTTTTCGATCAGGTCGTAACCCTAAATTCTTATATGCTTCCATATTAGACGAAAGCACCCAACAATTAAACCCTTTCAGCTCAGTTTTCATCCAATCGCCGAGTTGCTCATACATTTCATCAATCTCCTCACCCATTCGCTCACCGTATGGAGGATTTGAAATCATGACTCCAGATTCCGCAGGTTGCTTTACCTCATCAAATGAAGCAACACTCGTTTTAACAAAACGCCCAACAGATAGTCGTCCTAAGTTTCTTCTTGCCTTTGTTACCATTTCAGCACTCATATCTGAACCAGATATTTCACAAGGCAGCTCTTTCACATGCTTCGTTGCATTACCAAGAATTTCTTCCCATAATTCAGCTTTGTAATTGGCGAAATTTTTGAAAGCAAAATGTTGCCTTTCAATTACAGAAGGAATTCCTGAAGCCAACAAGGCTGCTTCAATTAAAATAGTCCCAGACCCACAGAAAACATCTATCAATGGAGACTTTCTATCCCAACCAGACATACGTATCAACCCAGCTGCTACAACCTCATTCAATGGAGCCTCACCAATTTCATCACGATATCCTCTTTGAAATAATGGTGCTCCGCTCGTGTTCATTGAAACCGTTACGTCATTTTTATTAATATAAACATCAAATAAAACCTGAGGTGATTTAATATTCACATTTGGACGTTCTTCATAGCGATCTCTAAATGTATCAGCAATAGCATCTTTAACAACTAAGAATGGATATTGAGTATGTGAAAACAGATCTGAAAAGACAGCTCCTTTCACAGCAAACGTTTTATCTAAATCAAAATAACCGGTCCAATCAATTTTCATCGCTTTATTGTACAAGTCGTCTTCAGATCGAATTCTAAACGAAGCAATTTGAACTAAGACTGAAATTGCACAACGTAAATGTAAATTCAAGTAGTAAACATCTTTCCACGTACCTTCAAGTTGAACCGCTCGATTTAACACTTTATAATTCGTATAGCCTAATTCTACCAACTCTTCTCCGAGCACTTCCTCCAAACCAAAAATGGTTTTTAATGTGATCGTTAATACTTTATTGTCCTCTATATCTTTCACGTTTTATGCTTTAAGGTGGAAATTATCTCTTATTTTTGTACAAAAGAACAAAATTTGAAAGCAATAAGGCTATTTCTCGTCTCTTTTAGTTTAATTCTATCTAACCATATCATCGCACAACAAAAAATTGGAGTGGTGTTAAGTGGGGGTGGTGCGAAAGGATTAGCTCATATCGGAGTATTAAAAGCGTTAGAAGAGAATGGAATACCTATTGATTATATAGCTGGCACTTCGGCCGGAGCACTGGTTGGTGGTATGTACGCTGCAGGATATTCACCCGAACAAATTGAAGCTTATGTCTTGAGCGATCAGTTTCAACTGGTTGCTTTAGGAAAACTGAATCAAAATCAAACCTTTCTTCTTCGGGAGCAAGATGCTAATGCTAATATGATTGGAATGTCCTTTTCAAAAGATAGTATTCTGCAAAAATCAATTCCTACCAATTTCACATCATCGGCTTTACTTGATTTTGAAATGATGCGTTTATTAGGAACAATATCTGCTTCCAACTCTAACAATTTTGATAGTCTTTTTATTCCTTTTCGTTGTGTCGCTTCAGACATAGCGAAAAAAGAAAGCATTGTTTTTAAGGATGGAAAATTAAATGAAGCTATTAGGGCATCCATAACTTATCCTTTTTTCTTATACCCTATTCGTATTGATGACATTCTTCTTTTCGATGGAGGACTATATAACAATTTTCCTGCTGACGTATTACACGAAGCATTTAACCCAGACTATATAATAGGAAGTAATGTTGAAAGCAACACAACAGCACCTCATGAAGATGACATCATGTCTCAATTGACAAACATGCTAGTCTCCTTATCCAATTATGAACTACCTAATAACGATGGGTATATGATTGAGCCTAACACGGATGTTTCTACATTTGACTTTGCTAGTGCAGAACAAGCTATTAATGATGGATACATGACAACAGTTGCTCATATTGACTCTATAAAAGCTCATATTGATCGACGTGTTACCCCTTCAGAACTAGCTATGAAAAGACTTGCGTTTCATGAAAATGATGCGCCTCTTGAAATATCATCTGTTTCAATTCATAATTCTAATAAAAGATTAAGCACTCTATCAAAATCAATGATTCGTAAGAACAAATCAGAAGTCCTGAATTTAAATCTTTTAGAAAAACGTTATTTCAGACTTAACGCTGCTCCTCAAATTGATTTTCTATTTCCTACGCTAGAATTAAAAAAAGATAGCACATATGATCTCAACTTATACATAACTAAAGCAAAAGAAATTAGGCTTGAGGTTGGAGGGCACTTCTCTTCGAGAGCAGTAAACACTGGGTATATAGGGTTGTCATATCAATCTATTGGTAAAGTCGCCACAAAAACAGAGCTTTCATCTTACTTTGGAAAGTTTTATGGTTCTGGAAAAGCAAAGTTCACGATAGAGTTACCGGGTGTTTATCCATTTTCAACTTCTGCTTATTTTGTTCTCAATCGTTGGGATTATTTTAGAAGCTTTGCTACATTTTTTGAAGATGCTATTCCGTCATTTCTAGTCCAAGAAGAAAGATATGCTGGGCTTCAATTTAACATACCATTTAGCAATAACATAAAAAGCACACTTGACGGAAGGTGGTTTACTTTAGAAGATCAATATTATCAGAATAAAAAATTCACAAGTAAAGACACTGCTGACATAACTATTTTTAGAGGTGGTTCTGCAAGTTGGAATGTTACTCAAAATTCTTTAAACCGAAAACAATTTGCATCTAGCGGTCATTACTTCAAAGCCTATGCTAAATATATTAATGCCCTTGAGCACAGTATTCCTGGATCAACTAGCAAAGAAGAATTTGAAATAAAAGAAAAGCATAACTGGCTGAGTCTAGGATTAGAATTTCAATCGTTCGTTATTGAAAAGCCTATATTTCACCTCGGCATACATGGCCAAATAGCATACAACACACACCCTTTATTTGCGAATTATACAGCCTCCTTACTTACCACTACAGAGTTTAGTTTAGTGCCCGATACCCGTACTTATTTCATGGAAGAATATCGCGCACCTCAATTTGCAGCCGTAGGATTAAACACGGTTTTTACAGTATATAAAAAATTTGATGTTCGTTTAGACGCATATATATATCAACCCTTTAGGCAAATAAAAAACAATAATGGCTCACTAAGTCTATCTGAGTTATTCGAAGGACGAACTTATATGGCCTCTTCATCTATTGTTTACAATAGTTTCATAGGACCTATTAGAATTACGTTTAATTATTTTCCTGAACAAGACAACCCTCTTGCTTTTCAATTCAGTTTAGGATATATTCTGTTTAACGATAGAGCAATCAGGTAAGGAAAGTATTATATTTGCCCATCAAAATATTCAAAATGGAAAAAATAATCTGTGGCATACAACAAATGGGGATTGGAGTTCCTGATGTTCAAGAAATTTGGAAATGGTACCGTAAATTTTTCGGAGTTGACGTACGCGTATTTGAAGATGCTGCAGAAGCATCTTTAATGACAAAGTACACAGGCGGAAAAGTTCATAAAAGAACTGCATCTCTTGCATTAAGCATGCAAGGTGGCGGTGGATTCGAGATTTGGCAATATACATCTAGGAGTACGGGGAAATCAAAATTCGAGATTAAACTTGGTGATTATGGCTTATACTCTTGTCGTGTTAAATCTCGAGATGTAGCTAAATCATACACCTACTTTAAAGAAAATGGTGCAAAGATTATTGGTGAGCTTTCAAAAGCACCAAATGGTGAACTTTCATTTTTCTGTGAAGATCCAAATGGAAACATTTTTAATGTTGTTGATGGAAAAGGATGGTTTAAAGATACGAAACACCCTTCGTTTTGCGGTGGTGTTGCGGGAACATTAATCGGTGTAAGTGATATGGATAGGTCTATCGGATTATACAAAGATATTCTCGGATACGAAACAGTGGTATATGACAAAACAGGTACTTTTGATGATATCGGTGGCTTACCTGAAGGAAAAGGGAAAGTAAGACGAGTCTTATTGTCTCACAAAGAAGCTAGAAAAGGCCCATTTGCACGTCTACTTGGTCCAACTCAAATTGAACTAATACAATCATTGGATCGTGAAGATCGTAGAAATATTTTCGAAAATAGATTCTGGGGAGATTGGGGATTCATTCATTTGTGTTTTGATATTCAAGGAATGGATGAACTACAAAAAGAATGTGAATCAAAGGGATATCCTTTTACCGTTGATAGTTCGAATACATTTGATATGGGGGAAGCTGGTGGAAGGTTCTCATACATTGAAGACTTTGATGGAACATTAATTGAGTTTGTCGAGACTCATAAGGTTCCGATTATGAAAAAAATCGGCTGGTACATTAATCTTAAAAAGAAAAAGCCTGGTAAACATTTACCCAACTGGATTTTATATGCGATGGGAATGAATAAGATAAAGGATTAATAATATTATTGATTATTATGTAACATAGGTTGATTTAGCAGCGTTATATACACAACTAATTTTAGTACTTTTGATAAATACTCTCTAGGAAATGAAAAAAATATTATTTGGCTTAGCAGCAATCGTTGGATTGTCTATTTCATTACATTCATGTAAAGAAGAAATTGAACTAGACGGTGACTTCATTGAAACAGCTGTTGTTTACGCGCTATTAGACGTGTCGGAAACTACACACATAATGAAAATCACACGTGCCTTTATTGGCCCTGGAAACTCCTATGATTTTGCTCAAATTCCAGACTCCAGTTACTTCCCGAATTTAGAAGGTACAGTTACTGAATTAAATAATGGACTTCCCACAGGTGTTTCATGGGAATTAATTGATACAACAGTAACAAACAAAGACCCAAATGGTGCGTTTTATGCTCCAGAGCAAAAACTGTACTATTTCAATGGAACACTCAATCAAAATAATGAATATAGGCTTGATTTAGACATCAATAATGGTGAGTTTACAGTGACTTCTACAACAGAATTAGTCAGAAAGTTGAGTGAAGCTATTTCTGGAGCAACACAACCATATAAATTCGTTGATAACTCAAATATACCAAGAGCTTCTAATGTTCATATAACAAGTACTCAAAATGCTTACAAGCTTGAAATTAACTTACGCGTTGAATTTACTGAGTGGATTGGCTCTACAGCAACTGTTAAATCATTTACTTATAGAGCAGGAACATCAGATTGCCAAGAAAATTCAGATAAGATCTTTGCTGTAAATGGGCAAACATTTATGGCTAATATCACTGCAGCATGCACGGATGACCCCTTGATTACAAAAAGAACATTTAACTCAATTACTACAGTATTCACTGGAGGGTCTGAAGATCTTGCCGAATATATATCTGTGAATGAGCCTTCTACAGATTTAACGCAAAGTAAGCCTTCTTTTACAAACCTTGAGGCTTCAGGTGACTTTAGAGCGGTTGGTCTCTTTACTTCTCGTTCAACGAAATCTGTTTTCAAACCTTTCATCGATCCTACTGAGCAAGCTAACGTGAGAGTAATTGACAAGAAAACAACGAGATACCTTTGTCAAAACTTAGGGCTTTTGTTTTGTAGTGATCACCCAGGAGATCTATCTGCTGCAGATAATGCTTGGAACTGCAACTAATTATTATATCTCTCTTTATTCTCTTAAATTAGCGTATGCCTGAAAGGAAAACGCTTTTTGCTAATGTAATTTTACCGATTTCGATTCGGAAGGAATTCACTTATCGTGTTCCCTACGAAATGAATGATGCTATTTTTGAAGGAGCACGGGTAGTTGTACCGTTTGGTAAATCAAAACTTATCACTGGCATTATCACTTCAATTCATGAGAATATTCCTGAAGATTATCAAGCCAAGTATATAGAGCATTTACTTGATGAGCAACCTATAATTACCAAAGAACAATACACATTCTGGAAATGGATTTCAAATTATTATATGGCTCCAATTGGCGATGTAATGAATGCTGCTTTACCTTCAAATTTTAAGCTAGCGAGTGAAACAAAAATTGCACTGCATCCAGACTATACGATTAATGAAAACCTTCTTACTGAACGAGAATTAGAAATTATTTTCACATTGGAAGTTCGTGAATCTTTAGATCTTAAAGAGATTTCTGAATTGTTAGGAATAAAAACTGTTCAACCGATTATCAAAGGATTAATTGATAAAAAAGCAGTTGTATCTTTAGAAGAATTGAACGATAAGTTCACACCTAAAACAGCAACTTTTGTTCGCTTAGCCAATAATTACTTGAATGAAGACTTACTTGGTGAGCTAATTCAGTCATTAGAGAAGTTTAAAGGCAAAGAAAAACAACTCAAAGCAATACTAACATTGATTCATCATGGGAAATACTCCGGAGGTGAAATGATACCCGTACTTCGAAAGAACATAATTAACGATGGAATTTCACTCTCCTCACTTAATACCTTAGAGAAAAATGGAGCTATTATACAAGAGAAGTTAGAAATAACGAGACTGATTGACCAAGAGGAAGGAATTGAAGCGTTTAAGGCCTTATCTTCATCACAGGATGTTGCACTAAAAGAAATTCATCAAGCATTTGATGAAAATAAAGTTGTCTTACTTCATGGTGTTACAGGATCAGGAAAAACTGAAATCTATGTTCAATTAATTCAAGAAGCATTAGACACGGGTAAACAGTGCTTATTCTTACTTCCTGAAATAGCACTAACAACACAATTAATTCAGCGTTTATCTGCATATTTTGGTGATCAAATTGGAGTATACCATTCTAAATTCAATCAAAATGAACGTGTTGAGATTTGGAACAACGTACTTAACAATAATCCGCATAAATTTCGAATTGTTTTAGGCGCGCGATCTTCCATCTTTCTACCATTTAAAGATTTAGGATTAATAATTGTAGATGAGGAACATGAATCAAGTTTTAAACAATATGACCCGTCACCAAGGTATAACGCACGTGATTGTGCTATTGTTTTAAGCGCTCTTCATAAAGCAAATATTGTTTTAGGATCAGCAACACCCTCTCTTGAAAGCTATCAGAATGCAAAACAAGGTAAATACGCTCTAGTCAATCTTTCTGATCGATTTGGAAGTGTTTTACTGCCAGAAGTACAATGTGCTAATGTTCGAAAAGAACGTAAGCAGAAAAGTATGCAGTCTCACTTTACCTCATTTCTTCTTGACAGTATTAAAGAAGCATTGAAAATTGGAGAACAAATTATACTATTCCAAAATAGACGTGGTTACACCCCACTTTGGCAATGTGAAATTTGTAACTGGACACCAAAATGTAAAAATTGTGATGTATCGCTGACCTATCATAAACATAGTAATTCGCTAAAATGCCATTACTGCAGTTACAATATTAAACCAATTGGATCATGTGCGGCATGTGGTAGTAACCGCCTAAAAATGCTTGGTTTCGGAACAGAGAAAATAGAAGATGAATTAGGTGCAATGTTTCCTGACAAGGTTGTAAAACGACTTGATTTAGATACTACACGATCTAAAAATGCATATGCCAATATCTTAAATGATTTTGATACAGGGAATATTGATATTCTTATCGGTACTCAAATGGTAACCAAAGGATTAGATTTCGACAATGTTAATTTGGTTGGAATACTAGATGCAGACATGCTACTAAACAGGGCTCATTTCAGAGCTTTTGAGCGATCATTCCAATTAATGACTCAAGTTGCAGGAAGATCTGGAAGACGTAAGAAACGGGGAAAAGTAATAATTCAAACGGGAGATCCAGATCATTGGGTAATTCAAAAAGTGATTGATCATGACTTTGTGTCTTTCTTTGAAAACGAAATAATAGAGCGCTCTAACTTCTTCTACCCGCCATTTTATAAAATAATCGAATTAACGCTTAAACATAAAGATGAAAATGTTCTTCATAACGCTTCTAATAAATTAGCTTCTGAATTGCGTAAAACATTTAAAGAGCGTGTATTAGGCCCAGAGTATCCAGTTGTGAAACGTATTTACAATTACTACTTAAAGAAAATTACGGTTAAAATTGAACGTGAAGCAAATGACAAACAAGTAAAGGAACGTATACATAAAATCGTTGATGATTTTTACAGCGCTCCTCTTCACAAGTCAATTCGAGTGATTATTGACGTTGACCCCGCTTAACCTAGGTATGTTTTTAGCATCCGGCTTCGGGAAGTGTCTTTTAATCTTCGAATAGCTTTTTCTTTAATTTGTCTTACTCTTTCTCTTGTTAAATCAAATCGTTCTCCTATTTCCTCTAAGGTTAATGGTGTTATCTGACCCAAACCGAAATACATTTTAACAACCTCACCTTCTCTCACAGTTAATGTTGAAAGTGATCGGAATATTTCTTTTCTTAGTGATTCAAGTAATAATACCTTTTCAGGTCCAGGCAATGAATCATTTGGTAATACATCATACATACTCGATGATGATTCATCTCCATGCGTCAAAGGAGCATCCAT
>Ga0115004_10002113_pt1 | contig 16403 bp, 19 predicted proteins | sample ArcticOcean_MG_C_10_FD_88737 | JGI IMG/M metagenome (GOLD analysis project Ga0115004, IMG submission 88737) | Marine microbial communities from western Arctic Ocean - ArcticOcean_MG_CB11_90 | ecosystem: Environmental > Aquatic > Marine > Oceanic | place: Arctic Ocean: Canada Basin | collected...
ACTTTAACGGAAATGGAACTCTTGAGTTAAATGAGTTTTTCATGGGTGGTAAAGCCGTTGTATTAGCTACGCCGGAAATAGCAGGATTGCCTTACGTAATCTCTGGTCTGGTTGCTGCTGGGGGTATGGCTGCTGCCATGTCAACTGCAGACGGTTTAATTCTAGCAATTGCAAACGCTCTGTCTCATGATTTGTACTACAAGATCATTGATCCAAAAGCGGAAACTGCAAAAAGATTAGTTGTTGCAAGGGTATTACTTGTAATAATTGGTTTTGCTGGAGCAACTATTGCAGCTCTTGAAATTCAAGGTATCTTAGGTTCAGTTATCTGGGCTTTTGACTTTGCGATGTCAGGATTGTTCTTCCCACTTGTGTTAGGTGTATGGTGGAAAAGAGCTAATGGACCGGGTGCTGTTGCAGGAATGCTACTAGGATTAATCAGTGGTACCGCTTACTTGATTTGGGTAAGAAACGGTGGATCTGGATTCTTGGGCATAACTCAACTTACCTTTGGAATTGTTGGTGCATCAGTTAGTTTAGTATCAATGGTTGTTGTTAGTTTACTAACAAAAGAACCAGATGCTGCTACTCAAAAAATGGTAGATGACACTAGAGTTCCTGCTGGTAGATCAGTATTAACTCAAAAATAATTAAACTGTTAAAAATTAAAAGGGGCGAATTTATCGCCCCTTTTTTTATGCAATTCATGATAACTTAAAATATGATACCAATTTGGGCTATAATTTTAGATTATATTCTTGGAATGATAATGTGGACTCTTATTGGTAGAGCAGCAATGAATATTTTTCAAAAAGAAGACTCTGATTTTTTCTTTATGAAAGTATTTGTAAAGTACACAAATCCAATTATAAAATTATTTACATTTATTACTCCAAGCTTTTTGACCGGTCTATTCATACCTCTTTATGTGGCATGGTTCTTCTATATGTTTAGATTTTACCTTATGCCTTATCTACTAGGATACTCTGTTATGGGCATGCTCTCTTTTCCTCTAGAAAGTGAAATTGCTCAACAACTTTATAAGTTTTTTAATTAGAATTTATTCTTTTTGACAAAATTGAAGATTAAAATATATATATACCTATGAGCTCATCAGTAAAAATATCCCCCTCTATACTGTCGGCAGACTTTAGTAAACTGGGTGAGGCGGTAGTGTCTCTAGAAAAAGCTGGAGCAGATTACATTCATATAGATGTCATGGATGGTCATTTTGTGCCCAATATAACTATTGGACCGGATGTTATTAAAAAACTTCGTCCACTGACAAAGAAAATTTTTGACGTTCATCTGATGATTAAACCCGTTGATAAGTTTATTAGAGATTTCGCTAAAGCAGGAGCAGATATAATTACTTTTCATCCCGAAGCCACTGAAGATACCGAGGAAACTATAAAATTAATAAAAGCCGAGGGTAAAAAAGTGGGGGTATCACTAAAACCGAATTCTAAAATTGAACTTATAGAGAGCTGCTTAGAAAATATTGATTTAGTTTTGATTATGAGCGTAGAGCCGGGTTTTGGCGGTCAAAAATTTATGCCAGAAGTTTTAGAAAAATTAAAGAAAATTAAAGAAATAATAACTGAAAAAAATTTAAAAATAGATATTGAAATAGATGGTGGAATAAATTTTGAAAATTGTAAGCAAGCTATTAATGCCGGAGCAAACGTGCTGGTTTCGGGTTCCACTATTTTTAAAGAAAACCAAGGTGATTTAAAAAAAAATATAGGACTTCTTCGTTCAAATTCATAAATGCTAAATTTAAAAAGTGCCTACTATTACTTTTTAGCAATAAAAATAGCTTTTATAAAATTTATCAAAAAAATTTATTTTACTACTAAATATTATCAGAAATCTTTAGAAACAAAAATTCCAAGTAAATTTCATTTTTTTCCAAATTCTTTCTTACTTTCTTCTCTTACTAATTATAAAGATTTTTCTTTTAAAATATCAGACATTGATCCTGACATATTCTGGAACAAACAACCTTCATCGGTTAATGAAAGGAATTTAAATAATTTTTTATGGTTAAATCTAATTGATCGAAAAAATGATGCTTCAATAATTCAAAGGATAATCACTGTCTGGATTTATAAAAACAAAGCCTATAAAAAAAATATATGGGATAATAGTGTGCTTAGCGAAAGAGTAATTAGCTGGATTTTAAATGCTAATATAATTTTAGATAAAACAGATAATGTCTTTAAAAAAGATTTTTTAAATTCAATCATAGTTCAAACAAATCACCTGAAAAAAAATATTAGATTTGAAAATAATTATTCTAAAAAAATTGAAGTGTTAACAGCTATAATTTTATCTGGTTTAATATTTAAAGAATATTCTGAAAATTTTATTTTATTTATAAAAGATCTAGAAAAAACAGTAAAAAATTCTTTTGATAAAAATGGATTTCCATTAGATAGGAATCCTAATAATCTAATTAAATGCTCTAAATATTTAGTATTAATTAAAGAGTGTATAAAAGATTCTCAACAATTAGTTCCTGATTTTCTAGATGATATTGTTGAAAGAAATATAAATTGTATGTTTTCAATACAAGGACCAGATAATCAGGTTCCTTTATTTAATGATGCCACAGAATCAAATTTATATAATTACCTTACTTATTTGAAAAGTTTGAACTATAAGCTTAAAAAAAAGAATAGTGTTGTTGGTGATATTAAAATTTTGAAAGATAAAAAAATTACAGTTTTTTTTGAAACAGGCAAACCACCAGAAATAAATTTTTCAAGTGACTACCAATCAGGTCCCTTATCGTTTGAATTCTTTATGGATGAGGAAAAAATTATTACTAATTGTGGATTTGGTTCTCAAATTTCAAAAAAAGCAATGTTATTGAGCCGCCTTACATCAGCACAGTCTTGTTTATGTATTAACGATAAATCAGTTGTAAATTTTGAAAGGAAAAAAATTATTAATAACGCCTTTGGTAATTCAATAAAAAATACTTTTAAAACTTTTGATATTCACCAAGCTAATGATGAATCTCAAATTATGGCTGTTGCGTCACATGATGCATATTTGAAACCGTATGGATATATTCACAAAAGAGAAATAAAAATTATTAAAAATAACGATTGTTTGTTTGGTGAAGATAGCTTGATAAAAAAATATGACACCCAAAATAACTTGGATTATAATATCAGATTTCATCTTTATCCTGGTGTTTCGGCTATTCCCACGATGAGTGGAAAAAATATTTTAATACATGTAAAAAAAAATAAATCCTTACTTTTTTCAACAAATGAAGAAAATTTATCAGTGGAAAAAAGTATATTTTTAGCAAGAAATCAAATAATAAACAATTTTTGCATTGTAATATCTGGTAATACAAATAATGAAAATAAATCTGTTAATTGGAAATTACAGAAAAATAATTAAGCATGTTAAAAAAAATTAACAACGCACTAATATCTGTTTCTGACAAAGATCAATTACTTGGTGTATTGAAAACTTTAGCAAAATATAAAATAAACATAATAAGCTCTGGAGGGACATATAGGGCAATAAAAAATCTTGGGTATAACTGTAAAGAAGTCTCTAAGTATACTGGTTTTAAAGAAATGCTAGATGGTCGTGTTAAAACTCTACACCCAAAAATTCATGCTGGCATTCTTCATGACCGATCAAACAAAAAACATAAGCGAGAAATGGACAAACAGAAATTTCCTTCTTTGGATTTAATTGTTGTCAACTTTTATCCATTTCAAAAAGTTGTACAAACCTCAAAAAATCGCAGAGAAATTATTGAAAATATTGATATTGGGGGGCCCACCATGGTTCGGGCGGCAGCAAAAAATTTTCAAAACGTGTCAATAATTACAAATAAAAATGATTATGCAGATTTAATAAATCAATTAGATAAGTATAAAGGAAAAACAAGTACTCAATTTAGGGAATATATGTCTAGTAAGGCTTTTGGTCTTACGGCTTACTATGACGCAATGATAGCTCAGTGGTTTAACAAAAGTTTAAAAATTAAGTTTCCAGAGAGAAAAACTTTTTTTGGTAGAAAATTGGAGAAACTAAGATATGGAGAAAACCCACACCAAAAAAGTTCAATTTATGTCAGTGATTTTAATAACAAAGATCTAGGTTTAAAAAAAATTAATGGAAAATCTTTAAGCTATAATAATTATAATGATATTTTTTCTGCTTTAGATATTCTACATTCGACAAAAAAAACACCGACTACTGTAGTTATCAAACATGCAAATCCTTGTGGGGTATGTTCAAACATTTCGGCCATAATTTCATTCAAAAATGCGTTTGCTAGTGACCCAATTAGTGCATTTGGTGGAGTGGTAGCGTGTAACTTTAAGATAAACAAAACTTTGGCTCAGATAATAAGTAAAAAATTTCTAGAAGTAATATTGGCAAAAGGTTTTGACTCAAAAGCTCTCAAAATATTAAAATCTAAAAAAAATTTAAGAATTATTGATATTTCTAAATATAGAGAAAAAAATCTTACCAAAACAAAATTTTTTGACGGGTCTTTTTTACTTCAAGATAAAGATGAAACTATATTTAACAAAAAAGAATTAAAGTTTGTTACAAAAAAGAAGCCAACACCAAAAGACCTTCGAGAAATTGAGTTCGCCTTTAATATTTGTAAGTTTGTAAAGTCTAATGCAATTATTCTAACCAATAATAAGTCAACCATTGGCATAGGGGCTGGTCAACCAAGCCGGCTTGATAGCTGTAAAATTGCCGCCGAAAAAGCAAAAAAATTTAATCCTAAAAAATTAAGAAACTCAATTGCAGCATCAGATGCTTTTTTTCCTTTTGCAGATGGTATTAAAACTTTAATAAAGGCTGGCGTTAAAATAATTGTTCAGCCAGGAGGGTCTATGAGAGACCAAGAGGTTATTGATGCTGCTAATAAGGCAAAACTAAAAATGGTCTTTACCGGAACTAGACATTTTAACCATTAATTTTATATTTTATCTATTTTAGCGGCTAATATAAAATCACTTTCTGCCAATCCTTTAATTGCATGTGTAAATATTTTTATTATTGCATACCCCCAGCCAAATTTTATATCAGGATGGTGTTTTTCTTGTTCTGAAATATCCCCCACTCGGTTAATAAAATTTTGACTTTCTATAAAATTTTTAAATTTGAAACTTTTTTCTAAATAATAACTTTTGCTTTGATCTGCTTTTACATCCCACCCATCAACTTTTTTTAAATATTTATGAATCTCGGCTATATCAAAAGGTGGTGTGTTGCCCTCGCAGGCGATGCAGTTTTTTTCAGCAAGATCAGACATTTTAACCTCCTAATTTAGCTATTTTTTGGAGCGGGCAAAGGGATTCGAACCCTCGACCTTCTCGTTGGCAACGAGACGCTCTACCACTGAGCTATGCCCGCACATTTTTTGATTATAGTACATTAATTTTAACAAGGTCAACATTAATAAAATGCCGCTATGGTTAAATTCAATTATCTATTATAATTAATTTATGAAACCAGAGTTTCCAAAATTAATACCTATTTTTCCACTTAGCGGTGTCATATATTTTCCTAAAACAAATCTACCTTTGAATATTTTTGAGAAAAGATATTTAAGTTTAATCAACGATGCAATGAAAACGAATAAGTTAATGGGTATGGTTCAATCTATTAGAGGTGGAGAAGAAGTATATAAAGTAGGGTGTCTTGGTAAAATAAGTGATTTTAGAAAAAGTGAAGATGGAAGAATAATTGTAAATTTAACTGGCTTAACAAGATTTGAAATAAAGCAAGAGATTTCCAGTCCAAAACTTTACCGTGAATTTGATGTACAATATGAAAAATTTGGTAGTGACATAGAAATTAATACTAACGATCTAAAAAAATCAGATTTAGATTTATTGTTTGAAAAATCAAAAGACTTTTTTAAAAGAAGCGGTCTTATGCTTAACTGGAAAGAACTTGAAAAACTAGACCAGGATCAACAAATTAATACTCTTGCAATGATATCTCCGATTTCTAATGAGGAAAAACAAAAGCTTTTAGAAACTGTAACGCTAAATGAAAAAATTCAAACTCTCTCTAGCATAATTGAATTCTACTTATATGAAAGAATTACTGATAAAACTACAATTCAGTAATTTAAAAATAAATTCCTTTATCAGAAACGTATCTTGTTATTCTTTTTAATGATTGAAAGGAACCCACATTCTTAAGTAAGTTATTTTTCATATTTCTCATATATTTATTTTTCTTAAAAAATTCATTTGTTAAATCAACGCCAATTCCTATTAAAGTATTCTCAGGATTTCTCTCATCATAAAATTCCTTTAAAATAAAAGAATTTTTCAGTGCCAAACCTAGTTGAAGATTCTTGGATATGAGCTCTTCGATCTTTTTTATATCTCTAACAACAAGATTAAATCCTTGCCCGGCTATTGGGTGAATAGAATGTAGTCCTTCTCCAAGAATTAAAATATTTTTTTTATAATATTTTGTTTTTAGCTTAAGAAAAATTGGAAATGACTGAATGTTTAATATTTTAATCTTACTTTTATTACCAAGAATTTTAATCAGTTTTTTATTTATTAAAGTTTTCATTTCCTTCTCTTGATCAGCAAAGAAAGATTTGTTTACGCTCCAAACGAATGAAAACATCTTTTTTTTAAATGGTAAAATCGCCAAAGGTCCTTCGTTTAAAAAGTATTGACTTGGGTTATTGATTCTTATCTTATGTTGTACTGAGCCTGTGATAGCAATCTCTTTATAATCTTTTACTATAGACCTATTATTTTTCACAATACTATATAGGTCTGCCTGGCTCCCAAGACATAATATAATTAAATCATAATAAATTTTTTTATTAGTTAAAATGAATGAATCTTTCTGATCAACAACTTTAATTTCTTTATTAATAAGATTAACATTTTTTTGCTTTTTTAGAGTAGCCAATAAACTGTTTTTAAAATTTTTATTTTCTACTATATGCATTAAATGATTTTTTTTTTCTTCGTAGTTTAAAAAGTTAGAGTATTTATTTTGATCTTCATAAAATAAATTTATCTTTTTGCAGGACCAAAAACTTGATCTATTTTTAGGGGAGAGGTATTTGATTAAATATTTGTAGTTACTTTCTGAAATAGCAGTTGTTCTTTTATCTGCAAATTTTTTGTTTTTTTTTTTGTAATATATGTCGATATCAAGATTTAAATTTTTGAGTGCTAATGCAGTTGTTAATCCTGATAATCCATCACCAATAATGCAAATTTTTTGTTTTTTCATATTTTAGAAATTTTATCAATTAAATAAAAATGATACAAAGTAAACTTAATGATTCGATAAATGAATACTACAATTTATACCAATATAGTAAGTTTTATAAAAAAAAGAACTTTCGAGCTCTGCGGCTTGATACTTGTTTTATTGGGTCTAAGTTTATTTATTTCATTTTTCACCTATTCACCAAATGATCCGTCTTTTGTTTACGGAGATGCTAATAAAGTAATTCATAATTTTTTTGGAATTTATGGAAGTATTATTTCAGATTTCTTGTTACAAAGTTTTGGAATAATATCATTCTTATTTTTAATCACTATTATTTCATGGGGTGTTATTTTAATAACAAAAAAACACCTAGAAAATATTACTTTAAAAATACTTTTTGTAGTTCTATATTTAATATCCGGAAGTATATTTATTTATATAAATTTCAATAACTCATTTTGGTTAATAGATCATGGAAATTCTGGATTTGTTGGTCAATCATTCTATAATTTAGTATATAAAATTTTTCCAGTTGTAGATAATATTTATATAAATTTTTTGTTATTTGTTATTACTTTAATATTCTTTATTTTTGCTAGTGGAATTTCTCTAAAAAAAAATATTTTAAAAATATTTAAATTCAATAAAACCACTAAACCTTTTTATTCTGATGACATTAATGAAATCAATAAAGAGTTTTTGCCAAGTGAAAATACCATCAAGGAAAAGCCACAGAGGTCTTTTATTTTTGAAAGACAAAAAAAACCTACAATAGAATCTAAAATATCTTTTAAATTGCCGAATATAAATTTACTTGAAGTCAATAAAACTAAAATTAATCCAGTAGAAATAAATAAAAGCAGACCCAATTCTGATTTTATGGAAAAAATTTTATTAGACTTTGGAATTGAAGGAAAAATTAAAAAAATTAATAACGGTCCTGTAGTTAGCCTGTATGAATTTGAACCGGCGCCGGGTGTTAAAGTTTCAAAGGTGATCAACCTTTCAGATGATTTAGCAAGAAATACTAGCTCAACATCTACTAGGGTTTCGGTGATACCTGGCAAAAATACTGTTGGAATAGAAATCCCTAACGAAATTAGAGAAGACGTTGCTTTAAGAGAAATTATTACTAATGAAAAGTTCTTAAAAAAAGAAGTTAAGTTGCCTATAGCTTTGGGGAAGAGCATATCAGGAGTTCCCATCATCGGGGACCTTACTGCCATGCCTCATCTACTAATTGCAGGAACCACGGGTTCAGGGAAATCTGTATGCATTAATACAATCATAGTCTCATTATTATACAAATTAGAACCTGATATTTGTAAGTTTATTTTAATTGATCCTAAAATGCTCGAACTGTCGTCTTACGAAGGTATTCCTCATTTACTTACTCCGGTAATCACTGATGCAAAAAAGGCAACTGCAGCACTAGGATGGACTGTTAAAGAGATGAACAACAGATATAGGTTAATGAGTAAAGTCGGTGTTAGGAATATTGATGGCTACAATTCAAAACATAAATTAAAAATGCCTTATATCGTTGTTGTAGTAGATGAAATGTCAGATTTGATGTTGGTTGCTGGTAAGGAAATCGAAAACTATATTCAAAAATTATCTCAAATGGCTAGAGCTGCAGGAATACATATTATTATGGCCACTCAAAGACCGAGCGTTGATGTAATTACTGGAACTATTAAAGCAAACTTTCCGACAAGAATTTCTTTCCAAGTTAGCTCAAAAATTGATAGCCGGACTATTCTTGGTGAGCAGGGTGCAGAACAATTGTTAGGAAAAGGGGATATGCTATTTATGTCTTCTGCTAACCGAATTATTCGTATTCATGGGCCGTATGTTTCAGAAAAAGAAATCGAACAAATAACAAGCGTTCTGAGAGCTCAAGGTGAACCTGATTATATCGAGGAGATTACGAAAAACGACGAAATTAATGCTAAAGAAACGGGCTCAGACAATGATACAGATGAATTATATAGTCAGGCGCTAGAAATTATTAAATCAGAGGGCAAAGCATCAACGAGCTTTCTACAGAGAAAACTTCAAATTGGTTATAATCGAGCTGCAAGGATTATAGACATGATGGAAGAAAGAAAAATTGTAAGTAAAGCCAATCATGTTGGTAAAAGAGAGGTCCTTTAAATTTTGTTTTATAAAAACCTTTGTTTTATTTTGATAGCCTTTGTTGTGAGCCCCCAAAACTTATTTGCGTCAGTAAAAAATGAAATTATTATAAAGTTGAGAAATATTAATAATATAGAATTTGATTTTACTCAATCGACTAATAAGGCAGTAGAAGTAGGCTCATGTTATCTCGCTTTTCCAAAAAAACTCAAGTGCATATACAGAGACAATAAAAATAAAGAACTAATTATAAATAATAATAGTTTGGCAATAACCCAAAAAAGATACGATAAAACTTATTATTATCCGATATCTAAATCTCCATTTTTAAATTTACTTCGTAAGAATGAGCTTATTAAGATAATTGAAGAAGCTAATTTAGAAGAGTTAGATAATCTTATTTATCTGACTTATATAGGGACAGATGACCAGGTTTTTACAATAATTTTTGATAATATTAATTTTGAGTTACAGGGTTGGAAAATGTTAGATGTATTTAATAATAATATTGTTTTTAGAATAAAAATTAAATCTTTAAATTCTAATTTGGACAAAGAATTATTTAAAATACCTAAATTAAACTAAGCAACAAAATCGATCTCTTCTTCCTTGAATATTTTAAAACCTTTCGCTTTATAGTTTTTTAGAGCAAACTCATGATCCAGACTACAAGTATGAACCCACATTCTTTTAGGTTTTTTTTGAGAAGCTCTGTTTATTGCATGAATTAATAAATTTGAACCAATTTTTCTACCCCTGAATTCTTTTAAGACACCCATATTTATTAGCTCCACTTCTTGATTTTTTGGGTGAAACTCTTGCTCATAATATCCTATAAGCTCTTCATCTTTTTTAATAAACCATGTTTCAAAATTTGGGTTTTGCACATACTCTTTCCATTCCTTGTCCGGCCAAATTAATCTGTCTCTCCAATAATGATCTATACCAATTTGTTTGTAAAAAAATTTGTTAAGTTGAAAATCTTTTTTTTCGTTTAAAATTATTTTATAACTTTTATGTAAATTTAATTCAATTAGTTTAGTAAAATCTTTTATTTCCAAAAAATATCTTTGAATCTTAGAAATCATTAGCTGACCATCTTACCAATTTTTTCTCCGGCAAAGATGTGAAAGTGTAGATGAGGAACTTCTTGACCTCCATCACTTCCAGTATTTGTTAACGCTCGGTATCCTTTTTCTTTTACTCCTAATAAGTTTGAAACGTGCGTAATAGCTTTGTTTAGTTCAACAATCTCTATGTTTGAAGCTTTGTTATTAAAATCATCTAGGTCTACGTATTCACCTTTTGGAATTATGAGTACATGTACTTTTTTTTGAGGATTAACATCATGAAATGCTAATACACGATCATTCTCGTAAACTTTTTTACAAGGAATTTCTCCTCTGAGTATCTTTGCAAATATATTATTTTTATCATAGTTCATTTTTGCCTTTTTTTTAATTCACTCATTACATCTTCGATCTTTACGTTGTTGGCCTCTAAATAGACCATTAAGTGATAAATAACATCTGCTGCTTCATGAATTGTATTTGAATTTTGTTCAACTGACTCTATCAACTCTCCAATCTCTTCTCTGACCTTATCAACGCTTAAGTTTTTATCGTTTAGAAGTTTGTTGGTATATGACTTATCGGAAGAAGAATTCTTTTTTTCTCTAATTATTTTAATTAACTGTTCTAAATTTTCTAGCATATTATAATCTTACCGGAACATTCTTTGATTTTAAATATTCTTTTGTCTCTTTGATGGTAAATTCACCATAATGAAAGATAGAGGCTGCCAAAACTGCGCTGGCGCCTCCGTTTTTTATCGCCTCGTACAAATGTTCCAATTTGCCAGCTCCCCCGGAAGCTATTACTGGGATATTTACAGAGCTTGTAACTTTATTAAGTAGCTCCAAGTCATATCCAGCTTTGGTTCCATCTTTATCCATTGAGGTTAACAGAATTTCTCCGGCTCCATTTTCTTCAGCTTGCTTTGAGAAATCAATTGCACTAATTCCGGTATTTTCTCTTCCTCCGTGGGTAAATATTTCCCATTTTCCTTGTGAGGTTTTCTTAGCATCAACGGCTACCACCATGCATTGCGTGCCAAATTTCTTTGACGCTTCTTTAACAAAATTCATGTCTTTTACAGCGGCTGTATTAATGGAAACCTTGTCAGCTCCTGCTAACAATAATTCTCTTATATTATCTATTGTTCTAATTCCCCCTCCCACTGTTAGAGGAACGAAGCATTTCTCCGCTGTTTTGCTAACTACATCCATAATTGTGTTTCTATTTTCATTACTTGCAGTGATATCCAAAAAACATATTTCGTCTGCCCCACCTTTATCATAAATACTTGCTTGCTCGACGGGATCACCAGCGTCTTTTAAATCAACAAAATTTATACCCTTAACAACTCTGCCATTTTTTACATCTAAGCATGGTATTATTCTGTTTTTAAGCATTCAATTCTTTCACAAGTTCTTCTAGTTTTATATCACCATCATATATTGCTTTACCAACTATTATACCTTCAATATTTTTATTACTTAGTATTTTTGCTTTTTTAATATCATCGATCGAAGAAACGCCTCCAGAAATAATTACAGGGCAGCTAGATGCATCGGCAACTTTAACTGTCTCTTTGAGGTTCGGGCCCTCTTTAGTTCCGTCTCTACCGATGTCTGTGTAAATTAGTCTACTTACACCATAATCTTTTACATCTTTTAAAAAATCTAAAGTTTTAATATTTAAGTTCTCTTTCCAGCCAGATACAGCGAGATTCCCTTTTTTTGCATCTAAACCTAAGGCGATTTTATTTTTAAATTTAGCACATGCTTCTTTCAGAAATTCCTTATTCTTAATTGCAGCACTTCCTAAAATTACTTTTTCTACACCGACATCTAAATACTTTTTTACGCTATCAATAGTTCGGACACCTCCTCCTATTTCAATTTTTAAATCACACTTACCTACAATTTCTTGGATAATATCCAGATTAACTGTCTTGCCTGTTAAAGCGCCGTCCAAATCAACAATATGTAAGTTTTTAAAACCATTATCTTTATATTTTCTAGCTTGATCAATTGGTGAAATTGCATATTCAGTTTTGTTATCAAAGTCTCCTTTAATTAGCCGTACACATTTTTTGTCCTTAATATCTATTGCTGGGAATATTTTCATTAAATTTATAGATTCAAGAAGTTAGTTAGAATTTTTATCCCAGTATTTTGACTTTTTTCTGGGTGAAATTGAGTGCCATAAATATTATTAAACGAAACAGCAGCTATAATATCTTTGCCATAATTAGTTGTTATAGACACATTTTTTTTATCTTTAGGGATAAATTCATAGCTATGGATAAAATAGGCATGATTTTTATTAATTACATCTTTGAAGACACTAGAAACATTTTCTACTTTTAGTTCGTTCCAACCCATGTGGGGAATCTTAAGTTGTGAGGAGCCTAAATCTAATTTAATTACTTCGCCTGCTATCCAATTTAATCCTTTTGTTTTTTCTTCTTCGTAACCAGTGGTGGCAAACAATTGCATCCCAGCGCAAATTCCAAAAATTGGTTTTTTTTTGATCAAAACACTTTCATTTAACTCTTCTTTTAATCCTGCTATCTTATCAATTCCTTCTTTACATGCTTTAAAAGAACCCTGCCCGGGTAAAACTATTTTATCGGATTTTTTTACGTCATTAATGTCTGAGCTAACTTTAACTGAATAGCTTAAGTTATTAGCAGAGCTAGCTTTTTCAATAGATTTAGCTATTGATCTTAAATTGCCAACTCCATAATCAACAACAGTTAATAACATTTATAATTATAGCTTACCTTTTGTAGACGGTATTGAATTCTTAATTCTTTTATCAATAGTCAAAGCATCTTTCAGTGATCTTGCTAATCCCTTAAAACACGATTCAATTTTGTGGTGGCTATTTTCACCGTAGATATTTTCAACGTGCAGAGTAATACCAGCTGCTTGAGAAAATGCCTGAAACCATTCTTTGAATAACTCTGTATCCATTTCACCTAATTTCTCCACTTTAAGATCAACCTTCCAAATTAAATAGGGTCTATTTGAGATGTCAATTGAAACTCGGCTAAGAGTTTCGTCCATCGGTATCATAGTTGAGGCATATCGTTTTATTCCTTTTCTGCTCCCCGCTGCTTTATTAATTGCTTCTCCAATGGCTATTCCCGTATCTTCGGTAGTGTGGTGAAGATCGATATGCGTGTCTCCTTTTGCTTTAACAGTTATGTCGATCAATGAGTGTTTTGAAAGCTGTTCTAACATATGGTCTAGAAAGCCAATTCCGGTATTAATGCTATACTTGCCGCTACCGTCAATATTGACCTCGACCGAAATATTTGTTTCTTTTGTTTTTCTTACTATTTTTGCTTTTCTTTTCATAAAATTAAGAATTTGTAATTAAAGATATATATATAATCTGTCTTTTTATCAATAAATCCAGAATCTCTATTGAAGAAATTAAATTAGTCTCCACATACAATATCATGAATACAGCTGAAAAATGGCATGGTACGACAATTGTTTTGCTTAGAAAAAACAAGGAAACTGTAGTGGCAGGAGACGGTCAAGTTAGTCTGGGGAATACGGTGCTTAAAAGCAGAGCAAAAAAAGTTAGAAAAATTGAAAAAAGAGGAGTGATTGCAGGTTTTGCTGGATCGACAGCCGATGCACTTACCTTGTTCGAACGGTTAGAGGCGAAGCTTGAAAAACATGCTGGTAACCTACCACGAGCAGCGGTTGAGCTAGCTAAAGATTGGAGAAGTGACAAATATTTAAGAAGATTAGAAGCTTTAATGGCAGTAGCAGATAAAGAAAATAGTTTTATCATTTCTGGCACTGGAGATGTTTTGGAACCCGAAGATGGAATCATTGGGATCGGCTCAGGTGGGAATTTTGCGCTTGCAGCTGCAAAAGTTTTAATGGATTCAAAATTAAGTGCTGAAGAAATAGCTAGGAAAGCAATCAAGGTCGCATCTGATATATGTGTTTTTACAAATAATAATGTGACTGTCGAAAAAGTATAAACATGACTGGAATTAAAAAAGTTACAAACTTGAATTTAGTTAAAAACTCAAAAAAAAGCAAAAAGGAATCTAAGGTCAGCGCCTTATCCCCTAGAGAAATAGTTTCTGAACTTGATAGATTTGTTATTGGACAAAATGATGCAAAAAAAGCTGTTGCCGTTGCATTAAGAAATAGATGGAGAAGACAGGCTTTAGATGATGAAATGAAAGAAGAAGTGCTCCCAAAAAATATTCTAATGATAGGACCAACAGGTGTTGGAAAAACTGAGATTTCAAGAAGACTATCTAAGCTAGCAGAAGCTCCCTTCATAAAAGTTGAGGCAACAAGATTTACCGAGGTTGGATATGTTGGAAGAGACGTTGAGCAAATAATTAGGGATCTCATAGAAATTGCTATTGTTATGGAAAGAGATAAGAAGAGAAAAGAAGTAAATGCTAAAGCCCAGCTTGCAGCAGAAGAAAAAGTTTTAGACTGTTTGGTTGGCAACAAGGCAAGTGTTGCTACAAGAGAAAGTTTTAGAAAAAGATTAAGAAGTGGAGATATGGATAATAATGAAATTGAAATTGAAGTAGATGATTCTCAAGCGAATATGCAAAGCTTTGAAATACCTGGGATGCCAGGTGCGAACGTTGGAATGGTAAATATAGGTGAAATTTTAGGTAAGTCTATGGGCAAGAAAAAAGGAAAGAAGAAGAAGATGAACGTTAAAGAATCACATGACATTTTGGTAGCGCAAGAATCAGATAAAATGATTGAAGAAGATAAAATAATTAACGAAGCTAAGAAATATACAGAAGAAAATGGAATAGTGTTTTTAGACGAAATCGATAAAGTTTCTGCCAGAGGAGACAGAGTTGGTGGAGATGTATCAAGAGAGGGAGTTCAAAGAGATTTGTTGCCGCTGATAGAGGGAACTTCTGTAAGTACGAAACATGGTCCGATTAAAACAGACCATATTTTATTTATTGCATCTGGCGCTTTTCAACTAGCAAAGCCATCTGACCTATTACCTGAGCTTCAAGGTCGCTTACCAATAAGAGTAGAATTAAATGCACTAAACGAAGATGATTTTAAGAGAATTTTAAAAGAACCAGATAACAGTCTAATTAAACAATATAAAGCTCTGTTAAAAACTGAAGATGTAGAGCTTAAATTTACAGATGATGGAATTGATATGCTTGCAAAATTATCTGCAGAAGTAAATTCGTCAGTAGAAAATATTGGAGCGCGAAGACTTCATACAATTATAGAAAAGGTGCTAGATGATATTAGTTTCAATGCCTCAGATAGATCTGGAGAAACTGTAGTTATAGATAAAAAATATGTTGAAAATAACTTGGGTGACCTAGTAAAAGATACTGATCTATCAAAGTTTATTCTATAATTTTTTTAGTTTAATTACTAAAGCACCTTCACCACCATCTTTTTTATCAGCAATTGAAATGTCTATCACTTTATTTTTTAAATATTCGGTTGTTTCAATAAAATCAGGAATAGCATATCTAAGCTTGCTTAAATCCTTGGAGACATAAATTTCTTGATCATTGTTAGAATGTATTCCTTTGCCGGTTATCAATAAAATTTCTGTATATTTTTTCTCTACGCATCTTAAAATTAATTCTGATACCTTCTTGTTTGCTTCTAGTAAGGTGAATCCGTGTAAATCAAATTTAAGCCTTGAGTAGCTTATATCTGGATTTTTTGTTTTAATATCTTTATCAAAGATATCTTTTGGATTTTTTAAATATTCTTCCCAGTCTTTTTTATTTTTGTCAAAAGTTTTATCTTTTGTTTTCACTTACTAATAATTTCAGATAAAAACCAATTTGGACTTTGACTTGAGGAGTTTTTTGAAAATTTCCAGTGATCTGTAACAATTTTTATTTTATCTGGATTTCCTTCAATGATTTTATTATCTTTATCTTTTTTTATA
>Ga0115004_10002115_pt1 | contig 16400 bp, 14 predicted proteins | sample ArcticOcean_MG_C_10_FD_88737 | JGI IMG/M metagenome (GOLD analysis project Ga0115004, IMG submission 88737) | Marine microbial communities from western Arctic Ocean - ArcticOcean_MG_CB11_90 | ecosystem: Environmental > Aquatic > Marine > Oceanic | place: Arctic Ocean: Canada Basin | collected...
AGGTCCGACGGCTTCTTCACGTGCATCCACCCCGAGAAGCTCTCCGCCGCCGCCGCCGGCACCACCGACGCCGCCACCGCCTTCTCGATCAGCTGCCGGCGACCGAGCGCGCTAGCAAACTCCGCCGCGCTCCCTTCCACCGCCGCCGCCGTCACGCCCGTCCTCGCAGCTGCCGCCGCCGCCGTCACATGCGCCGTCATAGGCGCCGCCGCCGCCGCCGTCACAGGCGCCGTCACAGGCGCCGCCGCCGCCGCCGTCACAGGCGCCGTCATAGGCGCCGCCTCCGCCGCCGCCGCCGCCGTCACAGTGTCCAGCTTTGCCTTGGCGTCGGCGTTGGAGGGATCGATCTTGAGTGCGGCTGCAAACGAGCGGGCAGCACCGGCCAGGTCCCCGCGCTGCGCCAGGATGACGCCCAGGTTGACGTGCGCGTCCGCGTGCTTCGGGTCTGCGGCGATGGCGGCGCGGTAGGAAGCCTCGGCGCCAGGCTTGTCCCCGCGTTCGTTCAGGAGGGGGCCCAGGTTGTTGTGCGCGTCCGCGTGCTGCGGGTCTGCGGCGATGGCGGCGCGGAAGGCCAGCCACGCGCCAGGCTTGTACCCGCGCTGCCCCAGGATGACGCCCAGGCTGTTGTGCGCGTCCGCGAACTGCGGGTTTGCGGCGATGGCGACGCGGTAGGCAGCCTCGGCGCCAGCCTTGTCCCCGCGCTCTTTCAGGAGGAGGCCCAGGTTGAAGTGCGCCTTCGCGTGCTGCGGGTCGATCTTGATGGCTTTGAGGTACTCTGCCTCGGCGCCAGCCTTGTCCTCGCGCTCGCTCAGGAGGAGGCCAAGGTTGTTGTGCGCGCCCGCGTGATGCGGGTCAATCTTGATGGCTTCGAGGTACTCCTCCTTGGCGCCAGTCTTGTCCCCGTCCTTCCTCTTGAGGAGGCCCATGTTGAAGTGCGCGCGAGCCGTCTGCGTCGAATAATTTCTCACAGGTAGGGATTCCATATATACATTAACAAAAGAAAAACTAAATAAGAACAGATATAAAAACAAAACCCCTAAAATATACACAGGATGAAGATTGAGGATGGCGTAAAGTATGATTTTAATGATGTTCTTATTAGACCGAAAAGGTCGAACCTTTCCTCTCGGAGCCAAGTAGATTTGGAACGCGAGATTACTTTTCTACACTCAAGGCGCGTATGGAAGGGCGTTCCGCTTCTCGTCGCGAATATGGATACCACGGGGACATTTGAAACCTACCGCGCACTTGCTCCGCATAAGATGATCACGTGTCTTCACAAGCATTATAACGTAGAAGATTATCCCACTGATATGGACCCTAATTATTATGCGGTTTCAACCGGCATTTCAGTCCCAGACCTCCAAAAACTAGATAATATTATCAAAAAAATCAATCCCTACTTTGTGGTAGTAGATGTCGCAAATGGCTATAGCTCTAAATTCGTTGATTTCTGTGCACATCTCAGGAGTGATTATCCCGATCTAACTATTATTGCAGGGAATGTTGCGACAAGTGATATGGTGCAAGAGCTTCTTATTTCTGCTAAAGTAGATGTAGTAAAGTGTGGTATTGGTAGTGGGTCGGTATGTAGTACTAGGCTCAAGACGGGTGTTGGAATGCCGCAGCTCTCAGTGTGTGCCGAGTGTAGCGAGGTCGCGAATGGACTAAACGGTCATATTGTTTCAGATGGCGGATGTCAGCGGCCGGGGGATGTAGCGAAAGCATTTGGTGCTGGCGCTCATTTTGTGATGATGGGCGGGATGATGGCCGGACACGAGGAGTCGGGCGGGGATACGGTGGAAGAGAATGGAAAAAAATACAAGCTTTTTTATGGAATGTCGAGCGAACACGCACAGAATAAGCACTGTGGTGGAATGGCAAAATATAGGAGTAGCGAGGGAAAGCTTCGTAAAATCCCACATAAGGGTTCTATCGATACGACAATCCAAGATGTGTTTGGAGGACTACGATCGACGGGGACATATATGGGTGCTAGCAGAATTAAGGATTTTCCAAAGTGCTGTACGTTTGTAAGAGTGAATGGCCAGGTGAATGAGGTTTATAGTAGAACAGAGTTTATCGTATAAACAAATAATTTATATATATAGTTATATGCTAGATATATACAAATATTTAATACACATATTTTTCGTGTTAGCTGAAGCTACTGCCCCACCATTAAGAGAAATTTAATATATCTTTTTACAATGTAAAAAGATATAAGTATACATATTTTTATAATGTAATGAATAAAACGTTGAGATTGCGAAAAGGGAAACAATATAATAGAACCATCAAAAATAGAAAGAATAATGTAATACTTATTGAACCAATAGTGTTAGAAACTACAGATTTCGAAGAACCGAGAATTAAAATAGATGATATTAAATTAATAGAAGGACCGAAAAAGGGGGATTCTTGTGCAGCGCACACAGAAGCAGCGCACACAGAAGCAGCGCACACAGAAGCAGCGCACACAGAAGATGAATATTCCGATGAATATTACGATGAATATTCCGATGACGATGACGACCCCGTAGAAGGTATATTAAGAGGAATCGTAGTATCTGAAACTGGTGAACATTTTGTGAGTGATATTGGGGACAACTGTATAAAGAAATTGGATAAGGTGTATGGATTGATTGATATAGCGGGTAGTATAAGAGGCCACAACGACTCCGATATAGGATATGAGGCCGAATTTAATTGTCCGTGTGGAATGGATATGGACAAAGATAATAATATTATCATCGCCGACTTGGGAAACAATTGTATACGAAAAATAGAGCTTACGAGAGTGGCGGACGAAATAAAAGTAAATAGAGTAATGACTGTCGCGGGGTCGGCAGCACAGGAACCCGGCTATGTAGATGGTAGCATAGAAGAAGCCCTATTTAGATTTCCGTCTGATGTTGCGATTGATTCGCAAGGCACAATATATGTTGCAGATAGTGGGAATAACTGTATTCGTAGAATAAAAGATGGGCAAGTAACAACCTTTGGAGAGAAAACATTTAATAATCCGGAGGGAATTGCAATTCAACGTGTAGATGATAGCATCATTGTTGCAGACACCGGAAACAATTGCATAAAACGAATAACCCAGGATCAAACGATATGCGTGATTGCAGGAAAGGAGGGTCAGTCGAGTGGTGATATCAGTCTTCCGAGGAATACACAGTTTGAAGAGTCGGCGGAGCAAATAAGATTTAATCATCCTACAGGGATAATTGTTGACGGAGAGGGAAATATATTTGTATCAGATACGAAAAATGATTGTATTAGAATTATAACAGATTCTGAAGCAACAACGATAATATCGATGTCGGAAGAATCTAAATTTAATATGCCTACTGGACTGGCGGTAGAGGATGATAATCTAATCATATTAGATACCAATAACTCGACTATACGTCAAATAAACGGAGTAGCGAAGAAAATAGAAAAGGGCCCTATAAGTAAAAATGGATTCCTGAGTTTATTAAATTCCCTCCTAGCATAGAGACTAACATTATCATAAATAAATAATATTAATAATAATATTAAAAATAATATTATTTATATCTACATCGCGGCGACTACATATCGTTGTCGTCATCATCAACATCATCTTCATCATAGATAATGGAGACATTATGCCAGCCACCGAGCTTATATGGTCCGAACCTACGACTCATAAATTCGTGAAGTTCCCTCGCGAGTGGGATGCCCTTTCCATAATTAATCTGATACCAGTTGCGGAAATGTTCATAGACCTCGGTTTTCTTAATTTTACCCCCCTTCCTCTTCTGGATTTTGTCGCGGATAAACTCGGCGAGGTAATCCTGTCCATCGCGATATTGGTCACTGCTAGCAAGAACCATCTTGCAATCAGTTACGTTCCCCTTGAGAACGTATGATTTATCAACAAGCATCGCCATCAACGTGGGTGCCCACCGTTCGAATTTCTGGTCGATATTTTTGTCGATTTGAAACTGGTGAGGATAATGCTCGCGGGGGAATTTATCCTCATCTCCATATGGAACCTCCAGAAACTTTGATACGAAGTCACAAACGCGGATACGCCGCCACGTGCCGTCGTCGTTGCTTTTAATTTCAAATAGAGTGTTCGTGCATACAACGAGATTAAACTGTGGCGTGAAAGTTACGGTGTCTTTAAATAGAGCTCTGCCTTGAATTGGGTCACCGCCAGTAATCTCTTTCATAATACCTTCATTAATTTTGTCTCCCTTAGACGGCTCTTGCATAACCGCTAGACGAGTTCCCATAAGCTGGACAATTTCCGAACTTGTGCTGCCGATGCTGTTTCTTTTCTGCGTAATAAGCGTAATGGGAACGGTGCCTTTGTAATCACCAAGACCCTTTGACATAAGGTCAACATATTTGGACTTTCCGTTCCTCCCCGAACCAGTATAAATATTAAACGTTTGGTTTTCGTTTGTCCCAATTAGACAAGACGCGGAATGCTCCCACATATATTTACGGAGTTCTTCGTCTGGGAAAAGCTCATACATAAATCGCTCGAGCTCGGCTACGGTCTCCCTGTGAGAAGGCGAGCTGAGCGGAACATAATCAATGTTCGTGCACTTTGAGATATAGTCGTCTGGGCGACCCAGCCGACTAGTTCCCTCTTGAAAGTCGACGACGCAGTTATTGAAGCAGAGGAGATATGGGTTCTGGTCAAGCTTCTCGATAAAGTGTTGGTCATAGAATAGCTCCCTCGCCTCCCGCATAATATTATTTTTCCAGGTTGTCTTCTTGAGTAGAAGTCCGATTTCGGATAGTTTCGCGCATCGAGAAGTATAGTATTTATAATTTTCTGAGTCTGAATCGAGCGTGTCTAGTTTGTCGTATGCGCCCTTAATCTTTTTTACATACGTTTGCCATAGATCTTTTGAGATGAGGAGACGCAGAGTGCTACCAGAGTCAATCTCATACCAGCGATGCTGAATATACTCATACCAACAGTTATTGCGAATGCTGACACAGACATATTGATCCTTGAAAAGATGAAACAAAACACACGCGAGGTCGAACTCTGTTGGTTGCTTATGTTTCATTGCGGTGCTTACAGTTTCCTCAATGAAGTAATCAACCGTTTCCTTATGGATGGAATTGTATTTCTCGCGGGAATCAATCTTAGACCAATACATAATAGACCTATGCGTAAGACCATCTACACGATTGCCGAAGTCAAAACCTTTCCATTTTTGGTATAGTTCGGGCACGCTTGCCCAATCGAACGTTTCAGACTGTGAGCTGAATTTTAGCCACGATAGGAATAGTTTCGTGCTTGTGCTAGCGAGCGCCCAACCAACGCGCATCCATTTCGTATAACTTCCTTCTCCGTAATAAGATTTTGGAAGGGTCATCGTGTATTGGTGTGTTTCCTTTAGTTTGTAATCGCAAGTGCCGATGTCTTCAAACATCTCCTCAATTAGAGCATCGAGAATTTCAACAGTCCGTATATTACTATACAAAGCCCCTTTCATACCAGCACTACACGAACCCGGCCCGCTTTTCTTAAATCCGACATCTAATGTCGCAGCACCCGAAGTTTTCTTTTTTCCTAGAGATTTGCAGGCGGCTGCAAACTCCGTTTCGATACTCTCGAGCATCTCAAATTTAGGATATTTCGTATACCTGGCCGATAATTTCTGAAGATTTTTAGAAGTATTAAACTCGTCAATATTGTTTTCTTTGATGGTCCAGTCCTCCTCGTCGTGCGTGAGAACATAGTGGTGCTTTATAAGATATGCCTGATGACCAGGTTTACGAGAGCCATACATTTGCCAATTCACATGGCCCTTAGTAACTCCTTCGTCGAAAACCTCATCCCACGTGTTAGTAATGGGCAGGTCATCCCAAATATTGCCAATCTCGCCGATAATTTTATCTCGCAACAAAACCTGTAGACCTTTATGCATAGATGTCCCAATAATAATATGAATACCGTCTTTTGTGATTTTTTTTTCTTTAACTTGGTTCACGTCGTTTTTTTCCATAACAAATACGTCGATATCAGCGCCGTCGGGAATAGTAGCCAGCTGCTTGATTTTTTCGACATAGAGCATAACAATGTCGACGACGTGGTCCGCTGTATGCTGTTTCTCCATCGTGTCAGGAGAATAGCGGAGGTCAATATCTATCATAATCGGTCCATCCTCGCGAAGCTGTTTCTCGGTTAAATATTCTAGAGTTTTATTTACAAACACGTGCTTGTAATATTTAGAATAAAATGACTTCTCGTCCGTCGAATCGATTTTGTAAGACCCGGGATATATATTTAGTTTTTTGTCAGGTATTTTGGTGTGTGTGTGTTCCTCGCCCTTCGTGGTTGTATTGGATTTCAAGAAAGGGATAAATCCATTGTTCGGTTGAGTCATATCTATTATACTTACTTTGTAAAAAATTTTTATCTCAATTTTTTTATTATATATATGTTAAATAAATATTAGAATAAGACATAAGACCAAGCGAATATTTATATTAATGACCGAAGTTGTTCTCGCAAAAGGTGTAATCCAGAGACTTGCTAAAGATGTTAGAGAGATCACGCGGAATCCCTTAATTGACCACGGAATACATTATGTGCATAATACAGATAATATATTAAAAGGACAGGCTTTATGCGTTGGGTCTAAGGGAACTCCTTACGAAAACGGTTATTATTTATTCGAGTTTGAATTTCCGCCAAATTATCCGCACGCCCCACCTCTAGTAACATACCACACAAATGATGGAAAAACTAGATTCAATCCAAATTATTATAGGAATGGAAAGGTTTGCTTGTCTATATTAAATACGTGGAGTGGAGACCAGTGGTCTTCGTGCAATACGATATCTAGCATATTATTAGCATTATGCACGGTTCTAAATGACAAGCCGTTACTAAACGAGCCGGGGATTAAAGAGGATAATAAGGACTTCGTACCATATCATAAAATAATTACATTTGCGAACCTGAGTGTGGCGATAGGAGATATGTTGGAAAAAAATTACGTGAAAGTAAAATTCCCGGAGCTGAGGAAGATTATGGTTGACCATTTTAAAGAAAATTATAATAGTATTATGGAACAGGTATATAGAAACGTGGGAGACCACGATAGTATTGCAACAACTCGTTTATACGGAATGACAATGTGGTTAGATTATAGTAATGTAGGCGTAAGGTTAACGAAAATATACGAAGGGTTTGTAAAAGAATTATTATAAAAGAATTATTATAAAAGAATTATTATAAAAGAATTATTATAAAAGAATTATTATAAAAGAATTATTTTAAATTACCTTATCTATAAAATTGAATATAAATAATGATATGAGATATATATATATTAGAGATGCACTTTTGCGAAAAGTGTAACAACATGTATTATTTAAAGGTTGCCGATGACGATGGTGATAAGCTTATTTATTATTGTCGTAACTGCGGGTTTGAAGACGGTATACTAACAAAAGACAATATCTGCGTATTGGATACAGTAATTCATCAAAAGACTCAGCGTTATAAACAGGTTATTAATGAATATACCAAGCACGACCCAACCCTCCCCCGACTTAACAATATCAGGTGTCCGAACGAGTCGTGTGTAAGTAATACTGGGACTGAATCGATGGAGTCTGGAGACGAAGACCCCTCGACATCAGACAAATCGCGCGAGGTTATCTACATCCGATATGACGATATTAATATGAAATATATTTATATGTGCGTGAAATGTGATACTATTTGGAAAACGGACGAGAACCACTAATTTAAGAGGAAGAGCATCATCCGCGAAGATACAGAATAAATTATATTTTTTTAATTGAAAATTGAAAACATATAAAAATATATATTGATTGTATACATATGGAACTAGCAAAAGACTCGATTATTGAAAAAGGCTCTGACGCTGAAATCGCAATAAAAAATCCCGAAGACTCTGATGCTCTGAATACCGATTCAGAAGACTTATCTGATATTGAATCATCTGCGGGAGATTTGTCTAATGTCGAAGACATAATTGATGAGGGTGATGATAGTTCGGACGAGGAGAAAGAGGACGACGAACCAGGAGATTCTGTGAGCAAAGAAGCTATTGTAGACCCAATTATTTCGCCAACTATCGCGGATATCCTAAAATATAATGGGGACGAAAAAGTGGAGAGCGATTCTGACGCTGATACAACAGACGACGAGGACGAGGATTACTTGCAAAAGCTGAAGAATATTGCAAAGGATAGTTATATAGCGAATTTTCACCCGGACTCAATCATCCATAACTTCGATGAGGTATTGAAGTTATCAAAAGTTTCCAGAAATAAGATGGGAAATATTATCGACCCGTATCATCGGACAATTCCAAAACTTACTAAATATGAGAAGGCAAAAATATTGGGCCAGCGAGCAAAGCAGATTGATAGTGGTGCAAAAGCATTTGTAAATGTCCCGCCGACAACACTTGACGGATATTTAATTGCTCTGGATGAATTGAAGCAGAAAAAGATTCCGTTTATTATCCGAAGACCAATTCCTGGCGGCGGGTCGGAATATTGGCCAGTATATGAACTGGAGCTATAATGAAATTAGCACTTCCATCTATTCCCGCAGTCAATGCAAGATACGAATGTAGTCATAGACTCATCAGCACTCCTTGTTTGTAGCTGATAATAACTACAATTTTTCGATTTACATTTCCCACACTTAAAATCATCGGTGTTTGACATAATCTTTGGTGCACACATATTATCGTCGTGAAGCTTTTTAATTTCGATGTATTTTTTCCATTTTCCGGGATTCATCTCTTGATGTGTCATCATTCCTATCTTGTGTGATCGAATCTTTTTACTTTTCACCAGATTGAGAAGGTCGGAATTCCCAAGATTGATATAGATTGAACGAAACTTATTCAGATACAAGAGAACGAAATACGGATTGTTCCATTTTTTCAGGATATTTGTTTCATTCGCTTCCTGAATGGAGTAATTATAGATTCCCTTCTCAAGATTGGAGACGATTTTTGGGTCATCGATAAGGAGGAGGAGTTTTTTGTTGATATTTTCCCGGAAAAGGTCAGGGTTGTCGATAGTCCTCATAGTAATACATATAAACTTATTTATTTATATGTATTCAATTTTGTTTAGTTCTAATTTGTCTAGCCTAATTTGTCTAGCCTAATTTGTCTAGCCTAATTTGTCTAGCCTAATTTGTCTAGCCTAATCTTCGTCTGTGCTATATTCATAAAATTCCTCCCCTAGCTCACTATTATCAGAATCGTCGGAAGAATCGCTTTCCCCTACTTCCTCTTCACACGACCCATCTTCCGAGTCTTTTTTTTCGCTCTCGGTATCAACAACAAAGTCGTCTTTAAGATAACCATCCTTGGTTTTTAAATGTTTAGGAACCTCTTCCAGCTCGTCATCACTTTCAGATTCGTTGTCGTCTAGGTCATCAAATCCCCCGAATAACTTTTCGTAAATTGTATTCCATAGAGGAACGTCCAAATCAACAATATCATCTCCGTCTGTTTTAATAAGGCAGCAATCTCCGAAATATAGAGCATTATCGCACGGCGGAGGGAAATCATATTTATTCTCGGTATTTGCATTTCCGAAATCTCTGGCCCACAATTCTATAGAATGATGTGTGTCTCCAACCTTAACTTTCCAGGTTGTCCTATTTGAAAATCCATCTTTCTTTCTAAAATTGCATTTTTTATATAGATCATCGCGACAGATTTTCTTAACATTAGAAGTCGTCAGAGAAGAATTTTTGTGAACAATAATAATGTTCGTCATTATTTTAATATTTTATATAGGTTTAAATGGTTTCTATATAAAATATGTAGTAATGAAAATATATTCGCAGGACCTAGACGTAAAAGCTATTCCGCACAAGACACTTATCCCATATTATATAAGCACTAAAAATAAATCTCTTATATATTCCGAAGAAGGAATATTTAAGATTGCAAAAGATAAGATATATAAGATGAAAGTGATTGACGTTCCTGTAAAAAAATATGTTATGGATAATATTGTCTTATATTGTGACGATAGCACAATTGCAGTAGATGATGAATGGTTCCAAATACCGTATTCTCATTATAAGAATGATATAGTAGAGGAAACATATAAGTTGAATTCTGACTCGTCTATGCAGATGATTTTTGTTAAAAAAGACGGATTTGTTAAAGATATTTATTTTGAAACGAAATGTGACATCAATACGATTGGCGTAAAAGACGATATAATTTCGTTTTTATCGCTATTAAACTTTAATCACACTATGTAATATGTTTTATTGGTTTATCCAACAGACAATAATTTCGATTATTTTCATATTTGTAGTTCATCAAATATATAATTTTATTAAAAATAAATATTCCATACCGATAGTGGTTGATTTAGTCGATATGCCAAAGAAGGAATATGCAAATATATTAAATATTATTAATACATCTAGCGAGGAAAGCGCGGAACAAGTCGAAAATATGAAACCCGTCGAAAATATGAAACCTGTCGAAAATATGAAACCCGTCGAAAATATGAAATCCGTCGAAAATATGAAACCCGTCGAAACAAAGTCCTCGGACGATGGAACAACATCTATCGAGTGTCTTGATAAAAAAAAGAATACGGATATGTATACGGATATGTATACGGATATGCAAGTTGATTTACAGTCGCATTTTAATAGTATAAAATAATGAAATAGATATAAGCCCAAATATAAAGTAAATACATATATGTTGTCTATCGCGACTAAAAACAACTTGATGTCTAGATTTCCTTCTATTAAACTTTCCTATAATAAGAATATATATAGAAAAGTTTATGCCGACTATTATAGTATTATACCAAAGGGGCCAAAAGCAATAATGTGGTTTACATATATTCATAATAAAAATGTCTGTCTGCTATTGCACGTAGATAATAAGGACAATATTAAATCAATAGAGACGTGTGCAATGTGTTTTGACAATAAGCTGTCGTATGGGACTGTTATATACGGGACATATCTAAAATCAACGAAATCAAATATTTTCTGTTTTGAAGATTTACATTATTATATGGGGACAAACGCGGAGAGATATAATCCAATAAAACAATTAAGCATATTTCAACAGATGTTTTCGTGCGAGATTTCGCAAAAAACATACGGAGATAATTTTGTAAAACCGGTATTGCCTATGATGAATACAGATTATGGCGAATTGCGGAGCATTATTGAGAATTTACCTTATACAGCATACGGAATTAAATATTATAGAAACAAGTATGCTATGGGTGTGGAAAGGGTTAATATAGAATTAAAACGAGATGCGATTTTTAAAGTGACCGCGAGCCTGAACGCGGATATATATAATTTATATTGCGTGAAAGATGGACAGGATTATCACTTCGGCGTCGCGATGATCCCGACTTACAAAAAAAGTGTATTTATGAACTCTCTGTTTAGAAACATAAAGGAAAATGCAAATTTAGACTTGTTAGAAGAAAGTGACGACGAGGAAGAGTTTGAAAATATTGATCCGTCAAAATTTGTTAATTTGGAAAAGCATTTTATTATGAGGTGTGTATACAATTATAAATTCAAAAAATGGGAGCCGACGGAGAAGCTTCCGGATAATAGTAAATATATTGACTACATCGAAACATAAACTAGACAGTCGGCATTTATTTAATTGTTAAAAGACATTTCCCCTTTAGGTTGTCGGTGTCGCAAATTTTTTTAGAAGGAGTGGTTTTGCACGGGTCATATAGAGTTTCCCACTTATCGCCAGAATACAAATTACTATTTGTGTAAAGTGTTTTATATTTAAATTTCTTATAAAATGCCCTCCGCTTTTTCCATTGATTTTTAAATACCGAATGTGTATCAACGATATCGACCACCATCGGACGTTTGTGTTTTACGCGCAAAATTCTACCAACAGCCTGCGTGATATCGGTTCTAGGTGTCGCGAGAATAAGGGTTGTTAGCGATTTAATATCTAACGCTTCCGACGCCATCGCATATGTTGCAATAATTACCTTTTTAGACTCACTTAGTTTAAGTGCCTCCTTCTTCATACCTCCTACATAAAATCCAACAGACGCAATATTTCTCTCTACAATCGCCTTATGAAGGTATATTAATACATTTTTGTTTTGCCCCAGAATCATTATTTGCTGGTCGGGGAATGATGAAAGCTCTTTTATAAGAACATTTAGTATAAATTCGCTACGGGGCTCGTGTGAACACAGCTTGGTTATCATACTACTATATGCCGGACTTCCTCTGTAGTCGAAAATGGTTGCGTTAAACGCTTCGTCTGTGGAAATATATTCGATCGCTTTTACTAAGACATCGTCGGTGTTATCCCTCTTTTCTTTATAAATAATCTCTCCAAGAAACATTTTAAATACTCTAGTTAGTCCATCTTTTCTTTGCATAGTAGCGCTTAGCCCGAGAACATACTTGGTAACTATCTTTAGTAGAGAACGACTAAAGACTTCAGAACTTATATGATGACATTCGTCTACAATAACAAATCCGAAGTCTTTAAACATATCTTGAGGGTATTCCTTCATTGAAAGAGATTGTAGCATACCAATTACAATATCTTTCCCTTCAATATCAATAATTTGCCCCTGTATTCTGCCGACTGTAGCTCCCGGCAAAAACTGATTAATTCTCTCGACCCATTGTTCTAATAAAAAGCCTTTATGAACAATTACGAGGGTCTTGACTTTTAGCTGTTCTATTAATTTAAGAGCCATCACAGTTTTTCCTCTTCCACAAGGAATCTCGAGAAGTCCGCCACCGCCATCTGTATCATTCACGTTTTTCAGATATGTGTTGATAATATTCGTTTGATAATCCCTCAACTCTCCCTTAAAAGATATATCTATTTTGTTGCCCGGAGAAATGCGAAGAGTATCGGGTTTACCATATGTATCAATCCCAAAGAAACGTGGGAGGTATAGTTTATTTCTAGACTCTCGGTAAACGGGGAATGATGGTGGTTGGACAGGTGATTTTGGAATATACGGCTTAACAGTTAATGCATCGCGAATAAACATTTGCTCTTTAATATGTAAACATTCTTTTAAAATAGTAAACCCTTTTTGTCCTAAATATGTAGCTACGTCAGTCATATATTATACAGTTCTATATGTTTATGTGTTTTCAATTTTACATTTCAATAAAAATGTTTAGTAATCATATAGATGAAGTATTTGAAAAAATTGGCAAAGGCTGAAAAGAAGCACGAACTTCTCCTAGCGGTAATATTTATTATATACCTTCTGTTTGATATACAAACTCCCCATATTTTAGCAAAACCGATAGATTCCCTCACGGGAAATATTGTCGTTGTCTTGCTTGCGGTGTCTATGTTTATTTATACGAACCATTTACTGGGTATTTTGGCGTTAGTCGTCGCATATACTCTAATATCTCGGTCTAGGTCTGAGTATATTCCGGCTATTAACAATAGACATTTGCCGTCTGAAAAGAAGAGAACCAGTGATTTTAATAAATATAATGAGACGAGTCCATCGCTTGAATCAGAGATGGTAAGTAGAATGGAAAATACTCAAATACCCCCACCTAAATCGAATAAGGAATATCAACCTATTGTCGGGAATACATATTCGGCGGAAACATTGGAAAATTAATACTCAAATATAATCAAAATAATAAAAATAATTATTTTGATTTTTAATATTATTTTTTAGCATCTATTTGCATTTATGGCTTTTCCCGCTAGTTAAGTCACACATAGCACCTTTCGGAGTGCATTTAGGAGAATACAAGTAATTCCCGAGCTTCCATATTCCAAGCATAAGTAGAACGCCGATAACAATAGGCATTTGCGGCGTAAGCATGTTTATTATTGAATCAAACGAAATTTTTTTTAAGAAGTTAACGCCTCCCCCAGCATCAGATATAGGAACATATTCCGACCCAGATTGTCCCACCGGCGTACAATCAATCCAAATATCATCGCCTCCCATCAGACCCGGCGGACTATCGCTCAGAAAAATCTCATCATTTTCAAACGTTGAAACGTGATGTTCGCCTATATTCGAAAGGGATGATACTTCGTCTTTCGTCAAATACAGAGCTGAGTCCTCCACGCTAAACACTACATATTCACTATCCGTCCCGCATAAATTATCATCCGTCTCGTGTATGGGATGAATTGGAGTTCCGGTATAGGTATAGTAAGTTTTTTTCGGGATAAAGTCACTAAATTTAAAGTTTGTTAACCGTATTTCCTTACTATCAGACATATTGTTAGTATTATTTAGAATAGTTCCTAATTTCCCACTTTTGGGATGATCTTTTATTTCTTGAATTGGAATGCATATATATAACTTCTCTTGCGAATTCTCTTTCATATGAGAAATAATTAGCTCTCCTACCGGTTCGTTTGCCTTCGTATGAAATTTGTGTATTGGTTTATTAAAAACCATGAAGCTAATAGGTACATAATGAGAACCTTTATATTGAACTGTCGCAGTTGAGCTATTATCTGTAGGCGTAAACTCAAAATATCCATAGGCGTCATTTTTTTTTGCGGTGAGTGATGTCGGCGAATAAGAGTACGAAAGGTTGCATTTTTGATTGCACGTTTTTGGACCGGATGAACCTATTACACTTTTAGTTGGACCACTACAAGCCCCCATTATATTATCTTTATAATAAAAAAATCTGTATAAATTTATATACATATGAGACTCTCCAAAAATAGAATATCAAAAATACTTGGAGTAAATAACCAAAGTATAAAAAAATATAAAAGAAGACGTATTCCGAAAAGAATGCATAAAAAATCATTTAGGAAGAAAAAACCGCTTAACTTACGGGAAAAAACATTAAGATATTATAAAAAACATAGAAGACATAAAAAGATATTTATCGGAGGCGGGGCAACAGCACTGGTTGTTGCAGCGGGGGATAAATATTATAAAGAACCGACAGCATCAGAGGTGAAGGCAGACTTTATAGATACACTTGTAAAATTAACAACCGACGAGGAAATCCCTCAGAAATCCGATGAAAAGGAGACGGGGATTATAACAATCTGTCGCGATTCGGCCTTATATGATTACAGGGCTCATATTGATGCAGTCAATAAATATAATGATATGTTTATGAGATCTCAGAAACAAGATAGCTCCGCGAATATTATTGATATATATAAATATTTAACCCTATACACCGACGAACTACTAAAAAAAAGCAATATGCTTCCTGATAGCAGTTTACGCGACAAGCTATTGCAGCATCTTTATATGTCTAGAGTAAACATAGTAAATCCTGCACAAGATATTTCTTATATTTCGGCGCTAGCTGAAATAAAAAAAACGATTGGGTCCGGCACAAAAGATATAACTCACATAAAAAAACAAATGGGTCTTTCTACACTTCTATCCGACGATGATAAAGAGGAGAAATTTTTAGAGGCGTGGTCTAGCAAAGAAGTACACATAAATATAGATGAATTTCATTGCTTGGTGAACAGCATTAGCAAAAAGATAAAAAAAAATAAAACGGTTTTGTCGAGAAGATGCGCAGAGGGAACTGCCTTCGCCCAGGAGGGGACATCTATTGATTGCAAAGAACAAACATCGGCACATATTGTTCTTCCTACGGACAAGGAGATGCAACAGCACCTTTTAAAAATAAGTCAGCAAGCTATTTTGGCACACGAAATGAGTGCTGTCACCAATCCTGACGAAGATAAAATGAAAGATATGTTGAGGAAAATTGTTATTCCAAATAACATTACTAAAATAAATAATTTAGCAAGTAAATTTACCAATATGACCGGTTTGAATGAAACAGTTTCCAATACTATAAAAAGTCATATGGTAGTTGACTATAAAAATTTCTCTCGCCCGCCAATCGACGACGCCTTAGGAAAATATGTACGAGGGATTATTGGCGCGAACGGAAGCGACTGGGATTATATTCAAGCAAAAGCATATATAATATATCACATTGAAAAAGGATGGTACGATAAATATATTGTTTCTCATAACGAAATGCCTGTCCAACTGACGAGTTCTGGCGTCTCTGATATTGTGAGGGTTAACTACTACGAAGCAATTATAAACGCCTCCATTGCACAAACATTGTTAAACAAAATTATGTATGAACCAAATAAATTTCCCAAAGGAAATCTTGAAAATCAGATCAAAAATGGATGGGAAAGTGTAATAGATAATACTGATAGAATTAAAAAAAAGAGCGCTTCTGTTGAGGTAACAAAACAACCCACTATTTATTGCAGCATGATTAGTGATATCGATGGATCAGCTGAGAAAGACAATAAATCTGATAAAAACGATTATGTTATACCTATTAAGGAGGAAAACACTTTGCGCGTGTTAGAAGATGCGAATTATATGCTTGA
>Ga0115004_10002120_pt1 | contig 16378 bp, 16 predicted proteins | sample ArcticOcean_MG_C_10_FD_88737 | JGI IMG/M metagenome (GOLD analysis project Ga0115004, IMG submission 88737) | Marine microbial communities from western Arctic Ocean - ArcticOcean_MG_CB11_90 | ecosystem: Environmental > Aquatic > Marine > Oceanic | place: Arctic Ocean: Canada Basin | collected...
ATTTTCTTTGTGCCAGTCTTTAAATCTAACGTTATTTCACCTTCACCAACAATTGGGTTTTTAAATTGAGATATTTGATAGCCTTGAGGTAAGTCAGCATAAAAATAGTTCTTTCTGTCAAAAACAGAATAAGAATTAATTTGCGCATTTATACCGAGTCCTGTTTTAACAGCTTGTTCAACACAGTATTTATTTATTACTGGTAACATTCCAGGAAATGCAGAATCTACTAAACTAACTTGTGTATTTGGCTCGGCCCCGAAGGTAGTCGAAGAACCTGAAAATAACTTTGATTTAGAAGATACTTGAGCGTGAACTTCTAGGCCAATAACTACTTCCCATTTACCTCGGGAGCCATTGATTAAAAATTTTGATTTATCTTCGCTCATTAATTATTTTTCCCACCATTTTATAATATCTTGTTTAAAATTACTTTTGCATTCCATAGAAAAAGCTAGATTTAATAAAGTTTGTTCTCCAAGAGGTTTTCCGATTAACTGTAAACCTAAAGGTAAATTGTTTTTATCACGTCCCACAGGAACTGACATGGCGGGTATACCGGCTAAATTTGCAGGAACTGTAAAGATATCATTTAAATACATTGATATAGGGTCGTTTTTTTTTTCTCCAATTTTAAAAGCTGCACTTGGAGTGGATGGAGTTAATATCGCATCAACTTTAGTAAATGCATTATCAAAATCACTTTTTATCAACTGTCTTACTTTTTGTGCTTTGATATAATAAGCATCGTAATAGCCAGAAGACAAAACATAGGTTCCAATTAAAATTCTTCTTTTAACTTCATCTCCAAAACCTTCGGATCTAGTGTTTTCGTACATTTCTATAAGACTAGAACCTTTGGACGACCTAAAACCATATTTAACTCCGTCATATCTTGCTAAATTTGAGGAAGCTTCTGCTGGAGCAACTATATAATAAGTTGGTAAAGCATATTCAGTATGCGGTAACGAAATATCAATTATTTCTGCACCCTCTTCTTTGAGTATTTTTTTACCTTTTTCCCAAAGTTCTTCAATTTCATTTGGCATTCCGTCAACCCTATATTCTTTTGGTATACCAATTTTTAAACCCTTAATATTTTGTGTTAATTTTTTTGAATAATTTTCTTTTTTTCTATCTATTGAAGTTGAGTCCTTTTGGTCAAATCCTGACATTGCCTCAAGCATCAAGGCGCAATCTGAAACAGTTTTTGTCATTGGGCCCGCTTGATCTAAAGAAGAAGCAAAGGCAACAATGCCCCATCTTGAACATAATCCATAAGTTGGTTTTAAACCGACGGTACCCGTAAATGAAGCTGGTTGTCTAATGGAACCACCGGTATCAGTGCCAATAGTTGCTGGTGTAAGATCAGCTGCTAATGCACTTGCAGACCCGCCAGAAGAGCCACCAGGCACTATGTTCTCTTTAACTGGGTTTACAACATTACCAAAAAAACTTGTTTCGTTAGAAGAACCCATTGCATATTCATCACAATTCAATTTACCTAAAAGAAAAGCTCCTTCTGACCAAAGCTTAGATGTTATTGTAGATTCGTAGTTAGGTACAAAATTTTCAAGCATTTTACTTCCTGCTGTAGTCCTAACTCCATTTGTACAAAACAAATCTTTTACCGCTAAAGGTATGCCGGGTAATAACAGTTCATAGTTTGGTTTTATGTCAAAATTTTTTGATTTTGTAAGAGCGTTATCAAAAGATTCTGTAATAAATGAATTTAGTTTTTTTCCTTTTTTTACATTATCGATGTATGCATTAGTTAGTTCTTCAGATTTAATTTCTTTTTTTTTTATTAAATTAACTATTTCAGTTAAGCTATTTTTGGTTATATTTTGCATCTATTCTATAACTTTAGGAACAATAAAAAATTCTTCATTTTTATTAGGTGAGTTTTCTAAAATTTTATCCCTAATTCCACCATCTGTAACTTTGTCTTCTCTGGTTCTTAGGCTGCGGTCTAGAATTGAGGTTAAGGGACTAATTTTATCCGTATTAATTTTGTTTAATTTTTCGATGAAATTAAATATATTGGATAAATCTTTGGATAAACTCTCTACTTTTTTTTCATCTAAAGATATTCTAGCGAGTTTAGCTGTATGTTTAATTTTATCTTTATCTATGAACATTTGTAATCTATGTTAATTTTAGGAAATAATAATCAGAAATTATAACATAATCATGCTGGATATTGAAGAATTTGAAAAAAAAATTGATAAAAAATCAAGATTATTGGGGATTGACCCTGGTAAGAAACGAGTTGGTATAGCTATATCTGATGAAAATAAAATTATAGCAACACCTTATACGACAATAATCAAAAATAACTTTTCAGATCTCTTAACTCAAATAAATAAAATCATTTCTGATAACGCTATATTAGGCATTGTCATCGGCAACCCAATAAATATGGATGGATCACCGAGTCAGTCCTCTCAATCAGCTAAAGATCTAGCTATAAACTTATCTAAAAATATTTCTATACCTATCACTATGTGGGATGAAAGGCTTTCCAGCCGAGGTGCTTTTAATTTATCTAATGAATTAGACGTTAATACGAGCAAAAAAATAAGTAAACTTGATGAAAATTCAGCAGCTTTTATTCTTCAAGGTGCTTTAGATTTTTTAAATAGAGAAATTACTTGATATCGTAATACAAAAGGCCTATAGAGTTTATTTTAATGGCAGTTAAAAAAAATACGTTAGCTATTAAAGACCAGCCAAAACACCTTTTAGGTATTCAAAATTTATCAGTTCAAGAAGCAAATGACATTCTTAAAGAAGCAAAAACTTTTATTAAACTAAACAGAAGTTCGTCTAAAAAATCAGATATTCTTAGAGGCAAAACTCAAATTAATTTATTTTTCGAACCATCGACAAGAACACAAAGTTCTTTTGATTTAGCGGGTAAAAGATTGGGAGCTGATGTAATGACTATGAACGTTGCGAACTCAGCTCTTAAAAAAGGTGAAACCTTAATGGATACGGCAATGACTTTAAATGCTATGCACCCTGATATAATTGTGATTCGGCATCAAGACTCTGGTGCGCCAAATCTACTTTCTCAGAAAGTTAATTGTACAGTTATTAATGCTGGTGATGGATGGAGAGAACATCCTACGCAAGCATTGTTAGATGCTCTTACAATAATTAATAGAAAAGGTAAAATTGAAGGTCTAAAGATTGCAATTTGCGGTGATATCCTTCACTCACGTGTTGCAAGGTCCAATATTTACTTAATGAACATGTTGGGAGCTGAAGTAAATGTAATTGCGCCAAAAACATTAATGCCTAAATCAATTGAGAGACTTGGTGTTAGAAGTTTTACTGATATGAAACAAGGGTTAGGTGGATGCGATATTGTAATGATGTTAAGGCTCCAAAATGAGCGTATGCAAGGATCTTTTCTTCCTTCAAAAAGAGAATACTATGAATTTTATGGCCTAACACCGGAAAAATTAAAATTTGCAAATAAAGATGCTTTAATAATGCACCCAGGTCCTATGAACAGAGGTGTCGAGATAGATACAAAACTTGCAGACGATATAAACGTAAGTCTTGTTAAAGAACAAGTGGAATTGGGTGTTGCAGTAAGAATGGCTTGCTTAAAAATGTATTGTAAAAAATAAATGACTGAAAAAATTTTGATTAACGCAAGAATTATAGATCCATCGCAAGGAATGGATGAAAAAGGTTCTGTTGTTATTGACAAAAGTGGTAAAATTAAATCTATTGGTAAAGGTGTAAAAAAAACTGACGCTACACCTTCCGCAGAAATAATTGATCTTAAAAATAACATACTAATACCTGGTATTGTTGACATGAAAGCGTTTGTTGGTGAACCTGGCTACGAATATAAAGAAAACTTTAGAACACTAAGTCACGCTGCTTTAGCTGGTGGCGTTACCTCTATAGTAACAATGCCTAACACTAAACCTCTTATTGATAATGTTTCAATGGTCGATTTTATAATTAGAAGAGGAAGAGACAAAGCATCTGTTAATTTATTTCCTTCAGCGACACTAACAAGAGAAATAGAAGGAAAGCAAATGACGGAATTTGGTCTACTTTCCGTTAAAGGTATTGTTGGATTTACAGATGTTGTTAAAGCAGTTCAAAGCACAGAAACAATGGCCAAGATAATGAACTATGCTTCAGACATTGGAGTACTTATTATGCAGCATGCAGAAGACTATGAACTATCTAAAAATGGCTGCATAAATGAAGGAGAAGTTTCAACAAGACTTGGCTTGCAAGGAATATCTTATATTGCTGAAAAAATAATTATCGAAAGAGATCTTTCTTTATTGAACGAATTTCCGTGTAGATATCACATAAATCAAATTTCATCGAAAGAATCTTTAGAAGTAATTAAAAGAAATAAAGAAAGTGGATTAAATTTTACTGTTGGGGTTTCAATAAATAATCTTTCTTTAAACGAAAATGATATTGGTGATTTTAAAACTTTTTTAAAAGTTTCTCCTCCCTTAAGACTTGAAGATGACAGACTCGCCTTGGTAGAAGGAATAAAATTTGGATTAATTGATGTTATAGTCTCAGATCATACACCCGAAGATGAGGAAGGGAAAAGACTACCATTTGCACAAGCAGCTACAGGAGCTATTGGAATAGAAACATTATTACCGCTTGCTCTTGAAATGTATCATAATGAGTCACTTCCTTTGAAGAAAATAATAGAAACATTAACAATCAATCCAGCTAAAATTTTGAAAATTAATAAGGGTACTTTAAAAAAGGGGGCTGATGCGGATATTTGTGTTTTTAATCTTGATATGCCGTGGGTTATAAAAGCAAACTTGCTTAAATCAAAGTCTAAAAATACTGCTGTAGAAGAAAGGAAAGTTCAAGGAAAAGTACTTATGACTTTTTTAAATGGAAAACTAGCTTTTAAATCTTAGTGATTATAGAATTAATATACATATCAGTTTATTCATATATATTGGGCTCAATACCTTTTGGCTTAATATTAACAAAAATTTTTCTTAAAAAAGATATTAGAAAAATTGGCTCTGGCAATGTTGGGGCAACTAATGTCCTAAGAACAGGAAAAAAGTCTTTGGGAGCAGCAACCCTTATATTAGATGGATTAAAAGCATATGTTTCTGTTTTAGTAACATTAAATATTTCCCCAGATTACATTTATCTTTCAGCTCTTTTATGTTTTCTTGGACACGTCTTTCCGATTTGGTTAAAATTTAATGGTGGCAAAGGGATTGCTGTCTACCTGGGTGTTCTTTTTGCTTTTTCAACATATCTTGGTATAATGTTTATAATCTGTTGGTTGATAATTTTATACATTTCAAAATACTCCTCTTTATCATCTTTAATTTCATCAGTAATAATTTTCTTGTACTCCATTAATTTAAATAACTTTAATATGAGTCTATTTTTTTTTATAATTTTCGTTATAATTATTTACACTCATAGAGAAAATATATCTCGCATTAGAGACAAAACAGAAAATAAAACAAATTTTAAGTGAGCTTTTTTAATAAAGATTAGTTGTATTTGACAAATCTACAAAGATTTGAAAGTAAATATTTATATGAATCTAGTTATTGTAGAAAGTCCCGCAAAAGCAAAAACAATAAATAAATATCTTGGTAAAAATTATTTAGTTTTAGCGAGTTACGGACACATAAGAGATCTTCCTTCCAAAAATGGATCTGTTGACCCTGATAATAAATTTAAAATGTTATGGGAAACAGATTCTTTTTCAAAAAAATATTTGAAAGAAATAATAGATGCAGTTAAAGATTCTGATAAAATTATATTAGCTACTGATCCTGATCGTGAAGGTGAAGCAATAGCTTGGCACGTGAAAGAGTACCTTCTCTCTAAAAAAATTTTAAAAGATAAAATTTTAGAACGTGTAGTATTTAATGAAATTACTAAAAATGCAATTCTTAAAGGAATTGCTAATCCTAGACAAATAGAAATTCCTTTAGTTGAAGCTTATTTAGCAAGAAGAGCTTTAGATTACCTAGTTGGTTTTAATATTTCACCTATTCTATGGACTAAACTACCAGGTTCTAAGTCAGCAGGCAGAGTACAGTCAGTAGCTTTAAAATTAATTACAGAGAGAGAACATGAAATTGAAATATTTAATCCAGAAGAATATTGGTCTATTACTTCGGATTTTACAAACACAGACAATAAAAATATTTTTTCTAAGATAAGTATTTTTAATGGAAAAAAAGTCGAGCGCTTCACGTTTAAAAATAAAAGTGAAACTGATAAAGCTTTAGATATAATTAATAAATCAAAATTTAAGGTTAAAGATATTAATTCTAAAATTTATAAAAGAAACCCTTTGGCTCCTTTTACAACTTCTACACTTCAGCAAACTGCTTCAAGCAAGTTTGGATTTGGAGCATCAAGAACAATGCAAATTGCTCAAAGACTTTATCAAGGTATAGATATTAATGGTGAGACCACAGGACTTATTACTTATATGAGAACTGATGGTACTCAGATTTCTAAAGAAGCAATTGTAGATTTTAGAAATTTAATTGAGGATGATTTTGGAAATGAGTACCTTCCGGCAAACGCTAATAGCTACGAAAGTAAAAAAGCAAAGAATGCTCAGGAGGCACATGAAGCAATACGACCTACCGAAATAATGAGGAGACCCAGCGATATAAAAAAATATGTGAATGCAGATCAACTTAAGCTTTATGATTTAATCTATAGTAGAGCTCTTTCTTCACAAATGAATCCTGCAGAGTTTTACCGAAATAGCATAATAATTTCTTCTGAAAACGAAAAAATTAATTTTAAGGCAAACGGATCCATCGTTAAATTTGATGGTTTTTTAAAAGTTTATAAATTTACTGAGGCTGATGAAGATAATGCAAATGTTCTTCCTGAATGTAAAAATGGTGACAATGTTAGTGTTTTAAAATTAACAGATGAACAACATTTCACCGACCCTCCACCAAGATACTCGGAAGCAAGCTTAGTAAAAAAAATGGAAGAACTTGGAATTGGAAGACCGTCTACTTATGCAAGTATTATTTCGGTTTTATCCACAAGAGGTTATGTAGAGATGCTTAATAAAAGATTCCACCCAACAGATAGGGGTAAATTAATATCGGCATTCTTAGAAAAATTATTTACCAAGTACGTAGATTACAATTTTACGGCAGAACTAGAAAATCAATTAGATGAAATTACAAGTGGTAAAATTGAATGGGTTAAAGTTTTGGAAGATTTTTGGAAAGATTTTTTTATAAATGTTAATGTGGTCAAAGAAAAAAGTACGCGTGAAGTTTTAGATTTACTGAATGATAGTCTTGGTAATTTAATTTTTGACAGAGATGATAAAGATATTATAGATAGAAAATGTAAGCTTTGTTCTAACGGTGAACTAAGTTTAAAAAATAGTTTTCGAGGTGGTGCTTTTATTGGATGTTCCAATTATCCAGAATGTAAATTTACAAGACCTCTATCTAAAGCTAAAGCTGCAGCTCAATATAACCTTACAGAACCCAAACTTATTGGACAAAATGATAGAGGGAAAGATATTTATTTAAAAAATGGAAGATTTGGTCCTTACTTGCAATTTGAAAAAGAAGTCCAAATTGCAGAAGAAGATTTAGAAAAAATAAAGAAGAGGAAAATCAAAAAGAAAACTACTGAAGATAATAATATGAAAAATGTTTCTATACCCAAAGGTATTGAGGCAGATAGAGTAAACTTAACTCAGGCAAAATTTCTATGTTCATTACCAAAAGTTCTGGGTCAAAATCCAGAATCTGGGCAAGATATAATTCTTAATTCTGGTAGATTTGGCCCATATCTAAAATGTGAAAATAAATCAGCAAGAATTGAAAATGTAGAAGAAATATTTTCGATTGGCATAAATAGAGCAGTCACATTGATAGCAGATGCAAAACCTGGAAGAATGTCTGCTTCTATTATTAAAGATCTAGGTGAACATCCTGAAGATAAAAAGCCTGTTAGAGTTATGAAAGGACAATTTGGCCCATATATTAAATATAAATCATTAAACGCTACGATACCTGAGGAAAAGAACCCTAGCGAAATAACAATAGAAGAAGCTTTAATTTTAATAGAAAAAAGAAAAGATTATGATAAAAGTAAGAAAAATAATAAAAGGAAAAAAAAATGAAAAAAATAATTTTTATAATTTCAGCGTTAATGGTATTTCCAAGCTTGTCTTATGCTGAAAAAGTCGAGTGTAGCTTACTTTCACCTATACAAAAAAAAATTTACAAAGCATACTGCGCTTCGCAAGCTAAAAAAGAAACAGGGTCTATTTCTAAGCCTTCTATACCGTCATTAGATAAAATTGGTAAATCTTTAAAAACTAAAGGTTTAAATACTGACTCTATTTTGTTGAAAACTGGTAAATACAGTGATGGTGAAAAAAAAACACTTAAAAAACTTTTTAAATTAAATACTGACTCCAAATTATTAAAAACTGGAAAATATAACAAATAGAAATAAAAAATTTATATTTAATGTCACTTAATAATAACTTAGTTTCATGGAATATAGACATATCGAATCCTCCTAAAGTTGTTGGTTCCTATGTGGCATATAAAAAAATAGAAAAAATAGTATATATATCAGGTCAACTACCATTTAAAAAAGATGGCTCACTTATTAAGGGGAAAGTTGGCCTAGATATTAATTTGGAACAGTCTCAAGAAGCGGCTTACTACTGTTGCGTGAATATATTAGCGCAATTGAATCAAGCATGTAATGGCAATTTAGATATAGTTAAAAATTGTATTAAAATAACTGGTTTTGTTAATTCTGCTGATACGTTTGTAGATCAGCCTAAAGTAATAAACCCTGCATCAGAATTATTGGTTAAAGCATTTGAAGAAAAAGGAAAGCACGCCCGAGCAGCTGTAAGTGTAAATTCGCTTCCTATGGGTGCTGCTGTTGAGATAGAAGCAATTTTTGAGTTAAATTAATAAATTGGTCTTCCAATAGAAAAATATTTAATTTTTTTTCTTTTCATATCATTAGGACTATAAAGATTTCTTAGATCATATAATTTAAATTTTTTATTTTTTACTAATTTATTAAAATCAAGAGATTTAAATTCATCCCATTCTGTATGCAATATAATAAGGTCTGCATTAATACATGCAAAATTAATTTGATTAGAAAATTTACAATTTTTTAATTTAATAAATGCTTTTTTTTCTCCAGTTGGTTCATAATAGGTTATGTGAGCACCCTTTTTTAGCAAATATGGAAGCATTGTAAGACTAGGGGAATCTCTCATATCGTCAGTGTTGGGTTTAAATGTTACACCAAGGAAAACAATTTTTTTATTTTTGATATTACTTCCAACAATTTTGTGAATTCTATTTAGTAATAATTTTTTTCTTTTTTCGTTAGATTTTATCACGGTCCTAATTAAAGAGAGGTTCACATTAACTTTATTGCCCATTGAGACTAAACCTTTTGTGTCTTTAGGAAAACATGAGCCACCATAGGCTGGCCCTGCCCTTAAAAAACGACTACCTATTCTAACATCACTACCCATGCCTAATGAAATATCCTCAATATTAATCCCAGTTTTTTCACAGAGATTTGCAACTTCATTTATAAAAGTAATTTTTGTTGCAAGAAAAGCATTGGATGCATATTTTATCAATTCTGAACCCCTGATATTAGTAGTAAAGAATTTAGCACCTTTGTTAATTAATGGTAAATATAATTTTTTCATCAGCTTGAATGAACTTTTGTAATTAGATCCGATAACTATTCTATCTGGATACCTAAAATCTCTTACAGCTTCTCCTTCTCTTAAAAACTCAGGGTTTGAAATAATTATAAATTTATTTTTATTTTTTAAAATTTTTTCTATTTGATCACCAGTACCAACAGGAACTGTTGATTTAGTGACAATAATTTTTTTTCTTTTTGAAAATTTTGATATTTCTTTTGCTACGTTGAACACATGTGTTAAATCAACAGATGAAGAGTTCTTCTTGCTCGGGGTACCAACACATATAAAAATAATATCAGATTTATTTATAGCTTCAGAAATATTAGAAGTAAAAAAAAGTCTTTTTGATCTAAGGTTTTCTCTGATTAGCTCATTTAACCCAGGTTCATAAATTGTAGATTTACCTAAATTTAATTTTTTTATAATATTTTCATTTTTATCTACACAATAAACAGTATGCCCTATGTCGGCAAAACAAGTTCCACTAACAAGACCAACATAACCTGTGCCAATCATACATAACTTCATTATTTTTTATCCTTTGATATTTTAATACCCGAATTAATATATCCATCTAAAGTGCCGCAATCTAAATATTTACCTTTGAATATATTGCCGTAAAATTCTTCACCATCTTGAATTAATTTTTTTATAGCATCAGTTATGTGAATTTCTCCACCCTGGCCTGGTTTAAGTTTTTTTAGTTTAGGCATAATTTTTTTTGGTAAAATATATCTACCTATAATAGCATAACTTGACGGCGCAGTTTTTGACGTAGGTTTTTCAATTACATCTTTAATAGTGAAATAATTTTTTTTTCTATTTTTATACGAAAGAATGCCGTAACGATTAACTTCTTCTTTTTTAACATTTTTTGTAGCAATGACTGATCCTCTCTTTTTTTTATAAAGTGCAATCATTTCTTTGGAGCAATTTCTGTTAATAATGAGATCATCTGGAAATAGCATTAAAAAATGTGACTCTTTAATATGCTTTTTACATCTTAATATTGCATCTCCTGTACCTTTAGGTTTGTTTTGATAAACAAATTTAATCATCTTTTGATATTTCTTTAATTTTTTAAAAACATCATTTATTCTTTTGTCTTTTTTTTTGGCTAATATAGTTTTATAAAATTGATCATTAAAAAAATATTTTTTAATATTTTCTTTTTTTTTGGATATAACGAAAATAAATTTTTTTATTCCTGCTTCAATACATTCATCGAGTATGTGTTCCAAATTGGATTTCCCATTTATAGGTAAAAGTTCTTTTGGTGTGATACTTGATAAAGGTAATAGTCTTGTACCTAGCCCAGCCAATGGTATTATTGCTTGCTTTAACATATAATTCTTTTACTTTTAAATCATAATTATTACAAATGAAAATTTTTAAAAAAAAAATAAGTTTAATTAGTGAAATTTTAAATAAAAAAAATATAGCTTTTGTGCCCACTATGGGATCAATCCACAAAGGTCACATAAGTTTGATGCAAAAAGCTAAAAAAAAAACACAAAATATTCTTGTCTCAATATATGTTAACCCAAAACAATTTGATTCAAATTCAAATTTTAAAAAATATCCAAGACAGTTAAAAAAAGATATCGCTATACTTAGAAAAATTAAAATTAAATATCTTTATTTGCCAACTGATGATGATATTTACTCATTTAAACCAAAGGTATCTTTGCACATAGACAAATTTTCTAATAAGCTCTGTGGTAAATTTAGACCTAGACATTTCAAAGGTGTACTTAATGTTATTAATAGATTTTTAGAAATAATTAAACCTAGTATAATTTTTTTAGGTTTAAAAGATTTTCAGCAGTTGGCTCTAATTAAATGCCACATTAAAAAAAAAGGGATACAAACAAAAATTATTTCATGTTCAACCATAAGAGAGAGCAATGGAGTTGCTTTATCTTCAAGAAATATGAAATTAAAGACATCTCAAATTAAAATAGCAGGAAAAATTTATAAGTATTTAAAAAGTTTAAAAAAAAAAGCTGTTCCTCTTAATTCAAAGAAGCAAAAGTTAAATTCAATAAATAAAATAATTTTATTAGGAGCAAAAAAAGTGGACTATCTAGAATATGTAAATTTAAAAACACTTAAATCAGTAAAAAAAGTTAGTAAAGATTGTAATATTTTTATTGCTTATTATATTGGTAAAATACGATTAATCGATAATCTATAGAAACACTAAAGATCCAATACCAAGGAATGATAAAAAACCAATGACGTCTGTTACAGTTGTTACGAAAACGCTCGAGGCTAAAGCTGGATCTATATTCATTTTTTTTAAAGTCACTGGGATTAATATTCCAAAGAGTCCTGCTACAATCATATTCAGTACCATTGATGCTGCTATGATTATTGAAAGGTCTAATTGTTTAAACCATAGTTGTATTATGACACCAGTAATTATTGCAAAAATAATTCCGTTTAAAACTCCTATGAAAAACTCTTTAGTTATAATTTTATTTATATTGCTACTTGATAATTCTTTTGTCGCTATAGCTCGAATTGTAACAGCAAGAGTCTGCATGCCTGCATTACCTCCCATTGAAGCTACTATTGGCATTAAAAAAGCAAGTGCAACCACTTTCTCTATTTCTGCACCAAATATACTTATAACCCAAGATGCAAGTAAAGCTGTTGCGAGATTTACAAGGAGCCAATTAAATCTTCTTTTTGTTTTAACAAATACAGAGTCTGTAATTTCTTCGTTACCTACCCCCGCTAATCTTAACACATCCTCTTCTGCTTCCTCCTGTACAACAGTGACAACGTCATCAGCTGTAATCATGCCTACTAATTTATTGTTTTTATTCACTACACCGGCTGAAACCAAGTTATAATTTTCAAATGTTATACCTACTTCTTCTTTATCCATATTTACTGAGATAAGAACAGGCATTTTTCTCATAATGGAATTCATTTTTGAATCCCTAGCAGTTCTGAGAACTCTTGAAGATGGTACTATACCAATAGGCTTAAACTCATTATCTACTATAAATATTTCTAAAAACTCTTGAGGTAAATCTTTGCTTTCTCTTAGGTAGTCAATAGTTTGTCCAACAGTCCAATCACTTGGTATAGCTGTAAATTCTCGTTGCATGATACGCGCAGCAGAATCTTCTGGGTAGCTAAGACCTTCTTCTAACAAAAATCTGTCTTTAGGTGGTAATTTATCTAAAATCAAATTTTTCTTAATTAATTCTAAATTTTCTAGAATAGCAACTGCATCATCTGATTCTAGCCTTTTAATAATTTCTGAAATTGAATCTATTGACAATAGATGTAGCACTTCACTTTGAATAGACTCGTTTAGCTCTATAAATATTTCAGGGGCAATATTAAAAGATTCGATCTCTATTAGCTTTACACGTGTCTCATATGATAAATTTTCTATTAAATTAGCAACGTCTGAAGGGTGTAAATCTTTAAGCGTTTGGTTGATAAATTGGAGGTCACTAATATTAATCTTATCGCTAAAAATTGTAATGAAATTTTTATTAAAGTCTAAATTTACTTTTTTGTTTCCTATAGACTTTATTAAACTCATAAAATTTCCTATTACATTATTTGTGAGACTAATAGATTATCTAGTGGTAAAATTCAAACTAAAATGACTTTAGAGGTAAAAATTAGTAAAAAATTAGTCCCTTATGAAACAGCTTTTTCATTTCTTAAAAAAAGAGTAGCACTTCTTAAAAAATCAAGAGGTAGAGAGTTGGTTTGGATATTGGAACATCCAGTAACTTTTACTGGTGGTATAAGATCAAAAGAAAATGAAATATTGGATAAAAAAATAAAAATTATTAAGACAAATAGAGGTGGTAAAATTACACTTCATAGTCCTGGACAAAAAATAGTTTATTTTACTTTAGATTTAAACAAACGGAAAAAAGATGTCCGAAATCTCGTAAGACAAATTGAACTAAGTATTATTGATTTTCTGAAATTATATAAAATCAAAAGTATTGCCGACAAAAAAAATATTGGAATTTGGGTAAAAAAAAAGAAAATAGCGGCTATAGGTATACGTGTGAGTAATTGGATAGCGTACCATGGATTCTCAATCAACATTAATAATAATCTTAATTATTATAAAAAAATAATTCCATGCGGATTAAGTAATACAAAAATTACATCTATAAAAGCTGAAAGTAAGGTACGTATATCAGAGAAAGAAAGTAAATTAAGAGATATATTTCTAAAAAATTTAAAAAATATCTAAACCTTTTTTAATAATAAAGTCTTTAAAATCTTTATTGAAATCTGCTCTAAAATTATATTTTATATTATTAATCATAAATTTTATTTCATAAGCATGTAACATTAGGTTTTTGCTTTTTATAAAATCCTTACCTCTTTTGACGTAATACTTATCGTCTCCGATTATTGAATTTCCTATATTATATAATTGCTTTCTAAGTTGATGTTTTCTTCCCGTAATAGGTCTTAGTTCCAACAATGAATATTCTGAATTACCTTTTAATATTTTAATATAAGAAGTTGCTTTTTGAATAATTTTTTTTTCTTTTTCATATAAAACTAAATTATCTTCTAAAACTTTTATTTCTTTTGAAACTTCCCCGTACACAACAGCTAGATATGTTTTATGAATTTTTCTTATACGAAATAAAGACGTAAACAACTGTGCGTACTCTCTTGTTTTAGCAACTATCAAAATACCAGAGGTTTCTTTATCTAATCGATGAACTATAAAAGGTTTTGAATTTTCAAAATATTTTGTTTTTCTTAGGGTATCAACAATATTTTTAAAAGATTTTGTTCCAGATTGAACTGCAATGCCACTAGGCTTGTTTATAACAATAAAATTTTCATTATTTTCTATAACAAAATCATCGTACTTGTCTCTCTCAGTGTTTGATGGGATATATTGTGTAATTAAATTTTTTTCTGTTTTTTTTACTTTTTCAATATTGAAAATTTCTATTATATCATTTTCTTTTACTCGATAGGAGCTTTTCGTCTTTTTACCATTAACTTTTGCCTGATTTTTTCTTATAATTTTTTCTATTAAACCTTGTGGTATATCTAATACATTGTTTTTAAACCAACGATCGAAACGAGTGTTATGAAAATCTTTCTCTACCTCAAACTTTTTGGTCATAGGAAGGATATAATAAGGAAATTATTTAGTAGCTGCAACCGGTGGAGTGTCTTTTTCTTTATTTTCAACTTTTTTTGGCTTATCAACTTTTTTAGCCTCTACGTCTCTATCTACCAATTCAATTATAGCTAATGGTGCGTCATCGCCATATCTAAAGCCAGCTTTTAAAACTCTAGAATAGCCACCTTGTCTTTTTTCGTATCTGGCTGATAAAATATCAAAAACTTTAATAACTGAACTTTTGTCTTGTAGTTTTGAAAATAACCTTTTTTTATTACTTAGATTATTTTTTTTTCCTATAGTAATAACTTTATCAATAAGAGGCTTTAACTCTTTGGCCTTGGGCAAAGTTGTTGTTATCTGCTCATACTTAATTAATGAATTAAGCATATTTTGAAATAGAGCTTTTCTATGCTCTGCGGTTCTATTTAGCTTTCTATGTCCTAGACCGTGTCTCATTGTTTAAAAGTTGTTTTCTTCCAATTTTTTTGACATTTCTGCTATATTATCTGGTGGCCAATTTGGTATCTCCATTCCTAAGTATAAAGACATCGTGCTTAAAACTTCTTTTATTTCATTTAAAGATTTCCTGCCAAAATTTGGAGTTCTTAACATTTCAGGCTCAGTTTTTAGAACTAAATCACCAATATAAATAATATTATCATTTTTTAAACAGTTCATTGACCTAACAGAAAGTTCTAACTCTTCTACTCGTTTTAATAAATTTTTATTAAATTCTGGTTCAGTAGATTTAACTTCCTTCACAACTTCTTGTGGATCTTCAAAATTAACAAACATAGCAAGCTGGTCTTGAAAAATTCTTGCTGCATAAGCAATAGCATCTTCAGCATTAACTGTACCGTTTGTTTCAATATTCATTTCTAGTTTATCATAGTCAAGAGCGCTACCAGCTCTTGTGTTTTCAACTGTATAAGAAACTTTTTTTACTGGGCTAAACAATGAGTCCACAGCAATCAATCCCAAGGGACTATCCTCACCTTTGTTTTTTGTTGAAGGAACATATCCTTTTCCTGTGTTAACTAAAAATTCCATATGAAAATTAGTTTTTTCATCTAAATTACAAATAACTTGTTCTGGATTTAAAATCTCTATCTCAGAAGGTAAAGTAATATCTTTTGCTTTTACTTCCTTTGGGCCTTTAACATCTAAAATTATTTTTTTAGGAGCATTTACAGAAGATTTAATAGCTAAATTTTTAACATTTAAAACTATATCAGTAACATCTTCTCTTACACCTTTAATTGAAGAAAATTCATGGAGAACCCCATCTATTTGAACCGCTGTTACAGCTGCACCTTGAATTGAAGAAAGTAGTATTCTTCTCAAAGCATTACCAAGCGTTTGACCAAAACCTTTTTCTAGAGGCTCAGCCACAACACTAGCTAACGATTTATCATCGTTACTTGTTATTACTAATTTGTTAGGTTTTATTAAAGCTTTCCAATTTTTGTCTATAATATTGCTTG